>Ga0206107_1000114_pt1 | contig 70137 bp, 60 predicted proteins | sample 2B0metagenome_FD_148652 | JGI IMG/M metagenome (GOLD analysis project Ga0206107, IMG submission 148652) | Enriched microbial communities from leaf-cutter ant dump, University of Wisconsin, Madison, United States - 2B0 | ecosystem: Environmental > Terrestrial > Nest > Insects nest > Nest dump...
GTCTACACTCTCGGCTCGGCTATCGCTCACCTGTCGAGTTCGAATACCTCGCGGCCAGCACCTTGCTCCTGAGATGCCGACCCCTATAATACTTCTTTCACCTGTCCACTAAAGTCAAGGAAGTCCACGTCACCCGGCGTGCCCCCTGGAGTATGATTCCTGTTGGTGCGCGTCGCGCTCGGCTTCTATGCACTGGACTCGGCAGATTCGACCACTGCTGCCTCCTTCCGCTCGGCCTGTTCCTGCTGGAAACGTTCAACCTCCTCGCGGAAGCGTTCGAGTCGATTCTCGATCTCCTGCACGCTCTCCATAATCACGAGTTCCTTGCGCACCGTGGAGGCCAGGGGCAGTCCGTGCAGATAGCCGCCCCAGTATTTGCGGAACTCGATGATGCCCCGGCGATCCCCCTTGTACTCGATGGCGTTGTGGAGGTGCTCGAGACCGACGCCGATCCTCTCATCAATCGTGGGGGGAGCGAGTCGCTCCCCGGTTTCCAACAGGTGACGCGACTCGCGGAAGAGCCAGGGGTTGCCGATTGCTGCGCGACCGATCATCACCGCGTCGGGGCCGAAGCTGAAGGCGCGGAGCACATCGTCCGGCGTCTTCACGTCGCCGTTGAGGATCACCGGAATCGACACCGCCTCCTTCACCATGGGAATGTACTCCCACGACGCAATTCCCTCGTGACCCTGGTCACGCGTGCGGCAGTGGAGCGCCAGCGCCTTCACCCCCACATCTTCCAGCATCTTCGCGACTTCCACCACGCGGATGCTCGACCGATCCCAGCCGAGCCGGGTCTTCACCGTTACCGGGAGGCTCGTGTTGTCTACCACGCTCTTCACCACCGAGCGCATGCCGTCCAGGTCCTTCAGCAGCGCCGCTCCGGCGTTGCGCTGCACGACGTTCTTCACCCAGCAGCCGCAGTTGATGTCGATGAACTCTGGACCGGCAGTCTCGGCAATCCTCGCGCTCTCCGCCATTGCCTCCTCCCGTCCCCCGAATATCTGGATGGCGACGGGGCGTTCGTCGGGATAGAGCGTGAGCTTCTGCCGCGAGCGCTTCGCGTCGCGGATCAACCCCTCGCTGGAGATGAACTCGGTGTAGACGATGTCGGCTCCCAGTCGGCGGCAGACGCGCCGGAAGGGGGGATCGGTAACGTCCTCCATCGGTGCGAGGAGCAGACCACGATCCACCGTCGTGGAGCCGATTGTCAGGGTTGCGTTGAGAGGGTGGTGGGCGGTGTCGTTGTGCATGAGCATTCTGGATCGACCCGCAATCTACGCCATCCGTGGCGTGGGGGACGCATCAAACTGCGAAACGTCAGGAGAGGGCACACCGCGTCGTCGTCGCCCGGATGCTACGGAAAAGGGAGGGTAAAGCTCAATGCTGGCTTCCTCCTCCCTCTGTCGTCACAGGTCCGCATAGAGGAGCCTGGCGCTCAGGTCTTGTCGAGACCTGCACGAAGCCGGGCGCCTACAGCGACAGCAGCGTTGAACGGAACGAGTTCGCGGTGCGCTGGAGATTGAGCGATTCCTCGATGACGCGGCGCACGCTCATGATGTCGGTGCGGCGGAGAATCCGGCCGTTCTCGAACACCGTGCGGAGCAGTCCGCCATCCGCCTCCTCGGGCGACTGCTGGTCGTAGGTGACGAACTGGAGGCGGTCGTCGAGTTCGAGCCGGAGCAGACCCTTCAGCGATTTCTTCGAGTGGTCGGTCACCGGGTCCTTCTCGATGGCGCGCGCCTCCCCGTCGACCTCGACGTACGTGGCCTTCATCGCGAAGCCGAGCGTGTCGCGCGAGTGGTTGCGGAGGATGCCGCCAACGCCGATCACGAGGTTGGAGGCGGCGAAGCCCATCTCGCGCATCCGCTGGAGTGTGCGCGCATACCGCTCGTAGTACATCCCATCGCCGTAGATCAACCCCACCTTCGGGTTCAGGATGTGATACCCCTTGTCGTTGAGGGTGGAACCGAACATCTCCTCCAACAACCTGATTGCCCCCTTCTGTTCGGGCGTGCCGCTCGGTGCCAGGGGGTCGCCGCAGATGATGTTCTCGGGGTCGCCGCTGTCGGGACGAAAGACCACCTTCCCCTCGCGTTCCAGGATGCGCGGCTTCAGGTCCTCGGCAAACTCCGTGAGCACCCTGTAGACGTTGTAGGTGTCGGAGACGATGGAGACGATGCCGCTGGGGTAGGTGTCGAGCATGTGGTGGAACGCCGCCTTCTCGTCCTCGCGCCCGAACGAACACATCACCGAGTGTTCCGAGGCGGGCACCGAGAGCATCAGGTCGCGCGGCAGCGTGGAGTTGTCGTCAGCGTCGCCCGGATTGTAGTAGCGGTCGAGGAAGGGGAGTGCCGGAACGGTGTCCGATCCGCTGAAGGAGAGGAGGTGCGCCGCGCCGGAGATTGCTGCGCCCTCCTCCGAGGAGTCACCGCGATAGCCGAAGTCGTGGACGGTGAACTCGCGAAGAAACTGCTGTTCCTCCGCAACGGTCTCCGCGAAGTAGTGGTCGACGAGGCGGCGGTATTTGTAGCAGCAGGAGGCGACGGTGATGGGGTACCACAGCTTCAGAATCAGCGACTCAACGAAGCCAACCGTCCAGTAAAACTCCGGCAGCGTGTTCTCGATCGTCATCAGCACGTTGCGCACCGGCATCACCGAACCCTCGGGTACGGCCTTGATACGAATCGGCCAGTAGCCGAGGTCGCAGAGCGCCCGGATCTTCTGTTCCACCACGGGGGAGGAAGCGCCCAGGATGCGGTTCCGATAGTGGAGAAACTCCTCGGCCATCCACGGCTCCAGCGGCGTCTTCAGGTAGGCGTCGAGGTAGTACTGCAATCCGAAGAACACCGTCTTGTCGAACTGCTTGTTGGAGCGCGCAACGAGATGGGAGTAGACCTTCGTAGTGCCCGGAGCGTACTGCTCCATGTGGCCCATCTTATACACGTCGCTGGCGAGCAGTGGATTCTTCGCAGTAATCATTGTGTGCGCTGGTTTGATGGAACTCTGGCAGAGGCGATACTACCGTAGAGCGATGGTGAGCGGCCTTGTCTCGACGATGACGGTTCCGTCGCGGGGGAAGAGCGGTGCAAAGGAGTTCGTGGTGTGGATGGTGTCGATCAGTCCGTTGAACACCCCGGTGCCCTTCGAGAAGATGCCGTGCGAGACGACGAGGGAGACCGATCCGGCACCGCGGCGGCGAAGCTCCTCCGCAAGCAGCACGAACGTTCCGCCGCCGTCGCAGATGTCGTCGACGATCAGGCACGGCCGCCCATCGAGCGATTCCCTATCGACGCGCGTGCCGGAGAGTGCGCCGGTGGAGGTGTCGCGCACCTTCGAGCAGACGGCAATGTCGGCGAGCGGCTCGCTGGCGTTCTGGCGCGAGAAGGTCTTGAAGATTTTCTTGTACGCCCCCGCATCGGGAGAGATGATGATGACCTCTTCGGGCGAGACGCCGTTCCGCTGCGCCACGCTGTTCCACGCATGCCACGCCAGCGTGCGGTTGGAGTGGGGGACGAGTCTGTCAACCGTCGCCTCGGCCCCGTCCGAGTGGGGATCGAACACGTGTACGCTGCGATAGTTCTGCGCGTTGATCAGGCCCGCCAGCACCTTCAGGGAGAACGGTTCGAGCCGCGAGGTTCGCCTGTCCTGCCGTGCGAAGGGGAGGTAGGGAATCACCGCACCGATGCTCTCCACTCCCCACGCGCGCACGATGTCGGTGGCGAGGAACAGCCGCAGCAGGTCGTTCCCCTGTCGCAATCGCGTGGTAAGGATGACGCTCGCGGCACGGTTCTGTTCCGTTGCTTCTGTATCGAAGGTTGTGCCCGTCGGTGAACCGTCGGCATCAAAGAGCGGAAGATGCCCGCCATCATCCCCCTGCACTGCAATGTGCGGCTCGATGGTGGAGGGGAAGTCGAAGGTGCGGAGTGCGTGGTGGGTGCTGGTGGAGAAGCTCAGGCAGTTGCGGACCGGCGTGAAGTCCGGGTCGAGATCGAGGACGATGGGTGTGGCGTGGTCCATGGAGTCGGCGATGGAAGTCAATCGGTCAACTCGACCGTATCGGCACTGCTGCGCGGACGATGTCGCGCAGGGTATCGAAGCCGATCTGGTCGCTGGTGATGGTGATCTTGGTCGGGCGGTGTCCGGCCTCGGTTGGCTCGTTCGAGAGGACGAGCAGCACGTACTCCCCCTTGTGCAGCCGCACCTCCTCTTCGTGGAATCGCGTGATCTCCTCCCAGCGGAGTGCCCGACCTCGTTGTGCCAGGTTGCGGATGCGTATCCCCTCGCCATCCACCTGAATCCAGTAGAGCGTCCACAGTTGCCAGAATGCCGCTCCCGCCACCACGAGCCACAGATAGACGACGATCCGCCCATCATACGGCGTCACGATCAGGCCAAAGAGCGCCACAACGAGCGTGACCCCCCAGATCGCGATGTAGATCCGTTTGGGGGGAAAGATGCGTGGTTGATCGAGAACGGCGAGTGTGGACATCGTGTGGCTGAACAGAGCGGCTCCAAGCTACGACTCCCCGGAGGATCAACCGCGCGTTCCCTACCGCATCGGCTCGAATCCCTGCGGCACGGCAACGCCAAGCCGCGCCGCGGCCTCGGTGTTGACCACCCGCTTCCGCACCGTCACAAGCTCAAGCATCGATGGCTCGGCCTTGCCACTCTTCAGAAAGCGTGCCGCCGCAACCCCGGCCTGATGCCCCCATGCACGGAAGTCCGCACCGTAGGCCGCCAGCGCTCCCCGCTTCACCAGTCCCGCCTCGCTCGAGATAATCGGCACATGTGCGTCGTTCAGGGCCTTCGTCACCGTCTCGAACGAGCTGAACATGACGTTGTCGGGGAGGGCAAAGAACACGTCGATTCCGCGAGCCGCAATCGACTGGGCTGCCTGCTGTGTTTCGCTGGTGGCGGTGACGGGTACCTCCACAAGCTCAAGGCCGAGGCTTGTGCACATCGCGCGGAGTCGGGCCAGGGCGTTGGCGCTGTTCGGCTCGCTGCTGTTGTAGATCGTTCCAACGCGCTTCGCCTTCGGGAAAAGGGTGCGAATCAGCGTCACGCTCGTGTCGATGTAGGCGAGCGTCTCGTAGGTTCCCAGAAGGTTCGGCTGTGCTGCCGTCCCAGGCTTCGTGAGTCCGGCAATCTCCGGGCTTGGCGCAACCATCATGAAGATCGGAATCTCCTTTGTGCGGTTCGCCGCAGCGATCATCACCTGGGTTGTGTTGGCTCCGATCAGCTTCGCCTTCTGTCCGATGAAGTAGTCGAGGATCTGCGTGAGCGCGGCTGCATCCCCGCCCGCATTGCGGTAGAGCACCCGCAGTGTCCCCTTCCCCTCCTCGTACCCCGCCTCCTTCAAGGCGTCGAGAAAGCCGAAGCGTGCTTCGTCGAGCGACGCATCCTCAACGATCTGTGCGAAGCCGATGGTGGGCACCGAATCCGTGGTGCTCGCTTCTCCCCCCGCCTTCTTTTCAGAACAGCCGGGGAGAAGGAGCAGTGCAGCGAACAGCGCAACGGGGAGGGAGCGGAGAAGGGATGCCATGGGGAGAGTCGGAATGATTCGAGAGTGCGGCCGCTACTCCTGGACGAGAAGCGTCGCAACGGTTGTGAGGGGATCGCTCGATGGACGGTCGCCCGCAACGAGCAGATAGTGGCGTCCGCTCGTCACCTCCACTCCTTCGAGTCGTGCCAGCGCCACGGTGTCGGTGACGTTGGTGAGGATGAAGGTGTACTTCCGGGCTTCCACCTCGAACGGCGTCGAGACCGTCCCGGTCTTGGACGTTGCCAGGACGTTCTCCGGCGTTGCGGCGTCGCGGAGTGCGATGGTGCGGTCGGCGGCAAATCCTGCGAGCAGCCGAATCGATGCTCGGCGTGCCGCCGGGGGCGTCTCCGGCGTTGCGAGCGCAATCACCCGCGCGTTCTCCGCTCCACCAATTGCGCCGATGGTGTAGGCCGTGGCGGAAGGGAGTGGAACTTCCCCCACGGTTGAACTCACCGAGGTTGCGTTCTCCGGCACCAGACCCTGCAATGCTCCGCGCCACACAAGCGGCGGGAAGGTGACGCTGCCAACGGTGAAGGTGATCTGCTTGTCGGGAACGATGGAGAAGAGCACGGCGCGGCGGCCGCTGGCGGAGAGTGGCGTGGGCTGGGCGCCGGGAATATCGTCGCGGAGGAGGCGGAGTTGAGGCGTGCCGTCGATGTCGAACACGAGCAGTGTGTAGCGCTCCGGGTCGAGCTGCTGTACGCCACCGCCGATAAAGACTCCGCTCACAGCATCGCTGAGGATGAAGGGATAGGTTCCGGCATCGAGGGTTACCGTGCCGGAGAGACGGCCGAGGTTGAGTCCGGCAAAGGTGCGCGTGATTGTGCCGCTGGTATCGGGACTTCCCGCTCCGGCACCGATTGATGTCTGCGGAAAGGCGTTGGAGAAGTTGAGTGCGCGCAGCGCCACGGTGCCGGCACCGGCATTGTCGCTCCGCGTCAGGTCCAGCGCCGTGATCGCGCCGTTCCTGCGATAGACCGCCACCACCGAGCGGGCACCGACACGCAGCCGTACCGGAACAACGGTCGTATCCCCGCCGGAGCCTATCACACGAAGGCTGTCACCTCCGGCTGCGGTGCAGGCCTCGACATCCACGGGTGCCGATTGTGCGCCCGGCTGTAGCGACGCGGCAACCGGGTCGCCGTTCCCTGTCGCAATGTCGAGAGCGTCATCTGCCCCGTTGACAACGCTGAGCGTGGCGCGGGTACGGGTTTCCGGCGAGGTGTTCTGGAGGGGACCACCCGGCTCGGAGCCGTTGCCGGTGAACTCCACGATTCGCAGAGTTCCGGCAATACGCGTCACAATAATGAAGCGCACCTCTCCGGGTGCCGTGGGCACTCGCGCACTCCCGAGCTGGGTGAGGCCGTCGCTGCCGAGGAAGAAGAGAGAGATATCGGCGCTCGACGACTCGACGCTCGCGGAAGAGGCGTAGGCGAGGCCGGTCACCACGGGGTCGCCGCTGACACACCCGCTTCGCACGGTGATTGCCGACGTGTCGTCGATGGCGTTGACGACCACGACGCGTCCAACGAGGCGCTTGACGAGGTCCTTCTGCTCGATGGAGGACGTTGCAACCGTCACGATGCGGACGGCGGTGTCGCGGTCGGGGAGTATAATCTGGGTGATTGCCGCCCCTTGCGCCAGCCCGAGCGCCGGCAGCGTATCGATTGAGCCGGGACGCGCGTTGTGAATCACCACCGGCGCAGGCTGAACGCTTCCGAAGGGCACGAAGGGTGAGATCGTTCCCGGAGCAAGATTCTGTGCCACCGTTGTGGGCACGATCTCCGCGGTGACGGCACCGGACAGGAGGTTGATGAACCGGACACGGGTCGTGTCTCCGGTTGTCGGGTTGAGCAGTGCCGGGTCCTCGTTCGTATCGCATCCGATTGCCGGGAGCAGTGCCGCCACAAGCAGCGCTGCGATCCGTGCCGAACGTGGAAAAAGGGTGCAGGAGAGCCTCATCTGGTGAGTCGGGGTGATAAATTTGTGCTCGGCAGAGTATACTCGGGAATCATTTCTGGTTCGGTCTGGTTAGTGTTGCAACCTGCCCCTGTTTGTGAGCCTAGGCCAACACCCCTATTCATTCATTGCACGATTATGAGTTCTCTCGGAGATCGTATACGGAAGTTCGGAGTGACAACCCACGGTTCTATTGCGGCGTTTGCCGTAGCAATGGGGATGCCAGCTTCGAATGTGCACAAGTACCTGAATGGTGAGCGGCATCCCGGTTTCCAGATCCTTACCCGGCTCTACGAACTGGGGTGTGATCTGAACTGGCTCTTCTCCGGCCGAGGTGACATGTATGCCGATAATCGTCCAGGGAAGACACTGCGCGCCCGGGCAGATCGGGAGGCAAAGCGCGGGAAATAGCGTCCCCTGCACTCCGCTCATTCCAGCTCGTCCTCGCTGCCATCTCCTGCAAGATCAGCGAGGGCTTCCTCGCGTGTTGGATACAGGTAGAGAACGTTGTCGAGCTGCGCAACGTTCAGAATCGCCTCCACCGTCGGGGCCATGCCTACAAAGATGGTTGCTCCTCCTGCCGACTTCATTGCGCGGTGTGCAAAGAGCATCGCGCTTACCCCTGCGCTGTCGCAGTGCATCACCTCCGCCATATCCACCAGGAGCGCCTCGATTCCCGACTGTGCGTGGAGCATGATCTCCGCCTTGAATTCCGCGCCAACATCGCTGTCGAGGCGATCCTCGTGCAGAATGAGCGTGGCGATTGTGTCGTCGTGTTCGAGCGTGTAGCGCATGGGTCGGGATGGGGTTGGGAATTGGGGTTGATGCGGGAGCGCCTGCGTGCTGGAGAAAACTTGTCGACCGGAGATGACGGCTCGTCGCGGCGTGTGCGGCTCCGTCCGTCCGCGGACACGGTTGCGGGAGATTCCTCACCGTCCCGGCGTTGTTCCGTGATGTCCTTGCTCCCGGTGCCGGGCTGTTACTCCCAGCGTACTGCGTCTGCCGGTTGCAGCCGCGCGGCACGGCGTGCCGGGGGGAGAGCGGCGACCACTGCAAGGGCCAGCGCCACGGCTGCAACAACTATCACGTCGCTCACGCGCAGATCAACCGGCATGGCTGCGATGATATACTTCGCGTTGTCCAGACGGAAGATGCTGTACTGCTGTTGAAGAATACAGAGGGCAATCCCGAGAATCGTGCCGAGCAGCGTTCCCACCACACCAACAATCGAACCTTCGATGAGATAGGTGCGGAGCACCATGCCGTTGCGCGCGCCCATCGCCTTCAGGATGCCGATATCGCGGCGTTTTTCGATGACGGTCATTGTCAGCGAGCCGAGCACGTTGAATGCCGCAACGATGACGATGAGGGAGAGAATGATAAAGGCGATCCACCGTTCCAGCTCCATGACGCCGAACAGATCGCGGTGGAGGTCGCTCCAGGTCTCGACACTGTACTCCTTGCCGATCGCCGCTCGTGCCGCAGGAGCGATCTGGTCAGCCTGGCGGAAGTCGTCGAGGCGTACCTCCACGCCCATCACTCCGCTGTCGATGGCGAAGAGCGTGCGTGCCGTGGCCAGGTCGGTGTAGGCCAGATAGCTGTCGTACTCCTTGTTCCGCGACTCGAAGATGCCGGTGACAACGCAGCGGAGCAGCGTGGGCTGCGCCATCTGCGTCAGCGATTCCTCAAGTCCGCTCTGGCTCAGCAGGGAGATCGTGTCGCCGATGCCGACCCGGAGGGTCCACGCCAGACTCTGCCCAAGCACCACGGGATGCCGATCTTCGGTGCTGGTCTCGAACCTCCCGGAGACGATGGCGTCGCGAAGGCCGACCGCGGTGCCAACATCGGCGGCGTTCATGCCGCGCACCTGCACCACCTGCAACCCCTCACGATAGACCACCGCCGAGCGTCCTGCAATGAACGGTGCGGCGGCTTTCACTTCGGGGAGCCGCCTGAGCCGTTCAACAACCGGAGTGGGGTCAATCGTGCCGCTGCCGGCGACAGGGGTGATGCGCAGGTGTGGGTCGAAGCCGACGAGCAGACTTGTGACAAGCGAACTGAATCCGTTAAACACCGAGAGCACGGCGATAAGTGCCGCAACACCGATGGCGATTCCCGCCACCGAGATTCCGGCGATGATCGTGACGAGCGAGAGCCGTGGCCGGACGTAGCGGCGTGCGATGTAGGATGCAATCCCCATGCGGCAAAGGTAGCACGGCGAGCGTGACAAGAGTGGGCTTCGTTCCGTGTGGTTTGTCATTCCTTGTTTGTGGTTGCTGCCACGGACCGGAGCGACCATGGGAGAGAGGGGCACGCGAGGGGATCACCCGCTCTCGCCGTTTCCCGTGCTGCCGTCGTCCGCACGACAAATGACGCTGCTGGCCATATGCAGGGAATTGCCGGAGGTGTACATTTGCTCCCGCATGTCCAGCACACTCCTTCTGCTCCTCCTCCTTGCGCCGTTTGCGCTGCTCTATGCCGTGCTGATCGTCGGTGCCCGGCGTTCGCGGCGGCTTCCCCGCCGCAGCGCCTCGCAGCCGCTGCCGAGAGTTTCGATCATCGTTGCGGCGCGCGACGAGGAGCGCTCGATTGAGCGGTGTATGGCCGCGCTTGCCGGACAGGAGTACCCCCCGGAGCTGACCGAGATCATCGTGGTGGACGACGAGTCGCGTGATGGGACGCGGGCAATCATGGAACGAACGGCGGCGCGATGGCCGGGACGCTTCACGGTGATCGGCACAGTGCCGGAACGCTCGAAGGTCCAGGGAAAGGCGCGGGCCATTGCCCAGGGGATCGACCACGCGAGTGGGGAGATTCTCCTGACAACCGACGCAGACTGTACTCCTGTATCCACCTGGGTTCGCTGTGCGGTGGACCACCTCGTTGAAGGTGTGGAGATGGTGGGCGGCTTCACCGTGGTGGCGGGGGAGAGCGCGTTCGCCACCGTGCAGCGCCTCGACTGGGCGCATCTCCAGGGGACCGCTTCGGCAGCTGCGGGGTTGGGCGTGCCGCTGGGCGTGGTGGGGAACAACCTTGCGCTCCGCCGCGCGGCGTACGAGCGTGTTGGTGGCTATCGTACCGTTCCCTTCACCGTCACCGAGGACTTTGCGCTGATGGTGGCAATCGTGCGTTCGGGTGGAAGGGTGGTGTACCCCTGTGTGCCCGATCTTCTCGTGTACACTCTGCCCTGCGATACTCTCGTGCAGGTGGTGCGGCAGAAACATCGGTGGATCCAGGGGGCGCGGGAGCGGGCCTTTCCCGGCGCAACGGTGCCCATCGTCTCCGGCCTCGCGCTCATCGCCATGTCGATTGCCCCGTTCTTCGGTCCGGTGGCCTGGAGCGTTGTGTGGGGGGTGAAGTTCCTCTGCGATCTCGTCCTCATTGCTCCGGCGCTCTCGGCGCTCGGCCACGGACGCACGCTTCGCTGGTTTCTCCTCTTTGAGTTCTACTACGTTGCCCAGGTGCTCGTCATCCCCCCGCTCTTCTTCCGCCGCAGCGTGGTGTGGAAGGGACGCGCCTACCGTCGTGGAGCCATGGTGGAGGGATAGGGCGCCTATCGTGGATTCGCAGGAGCTACAGGTCGAGACCTACTGCTCGCTGGTGTTTGCTTCAAGACTCTCCCGTCTGTTCTGTCGCATCCTGTCCACGAGCCGTGCCAGCAACCGCTCCGCTTCTTCAACGGATGGAACCTTGTCGTAGCGGATCGCGAGCGTCTTCCCCTGGGTTTCGAGGTGCGCCATCCGCTCGTCGGCGAGGGCTGCCATCATCGGCTGGAACCAGCGGTCGTAGAAATCCTTCACCGCCTTGTTCGGAAGTTCCAGTCGCAGCGTCGAGTCGCGCCAGCCGAGGCGGTGGGCGCCGGTGGGCATTGCAGCGATGCGGAGGCGCACCGCCTCCACCAGCCGCTCGGTCTCCTCTGGAATCGGACCAAACCTGTCTCGCATCTCCGAAAGCACGCCCGTGAGCGCATCCCTGTCGCGCGAGGTATACAATCGTAGATAGACGTCGTAGCGCTCCGCGGCGTCGGCGATATAGCGTTTCGGAATCAGCGCCTCTCCCTCCATCTCCACCGTCACATCCTCGTTCACCGGCAGCGCCGCGGCGCGGTCCTCCTCGGCGATCTGGTCGGCAAAGAGATCGCGGAACTCCTCGCGCTTCAACTCCTCCACGGCATCGTCAACGATACGCTGGTAGAGGTCGAAGCCTATCTCCTCGATATAGCCGGACTGCTCGCCTCCCAGCAGGTTTCCTGCGCCACGAATTTCCAGGTCGCGCATCGCCAGCTTGAGGCCGCTCCCAAGGTCGGTCATCTCCTGAATCGCCTGCAATCTGCGGAGCGCGATACGGCTGAGAGTTGCGGGGGATGGGACGATCATCAGGCAGTACGCCTGGATGTTCGAACGACCGACGCGGCCACGGAGCTGGTAGAGTTCGGCAAGACCGTAGGTGTCGGCACGGTTGACGATCATGGTGTTCGCTGCGGGAATGTCGATGCCCGACTCGATGATCTTCGTTGCCACGAGCACGTCGAACCGCCGCTCGATAAATCCCACCATCGTCTTCTCGATCTGCTCTGCCGTCATCGAGCCATGCACCGTTGTCACGCGGGCCTCGGGCACCAGTGCCGAGATCTGTGCGGCAAGGTCGTCGATGTCGCCAACGCGCCAGTGCACCATGAAGCACTGGCCGCCGCGCCGCATCTCGCGGCGGATCGCCTCGACGATAACGTCGTCGCTCCACTGCATCAGTTCGGTGTGGATTGGCAGGCGGTTGCGCGGTGGTGTCTCGATGACGCTCAGGTCGCGGGCGCCCATCAGCGAAAAGTTGAGCGTCCGAGGAATCGGGGTTGCCGTGAGCGTGAGCGTATCCACGGTGGCGCGAAGCTGGCGGAGCTTCTCCTTGCTCGCCACCCCGAACCGCTGCTCCTCGTCGATGATCAGGAGACCGAGGTCGCGGAAGACGACATCCTTCGACAGCAGTCGGTGGGTGCCGATCAGGATGTCGACAGCGCCGCGCTTCAGCTTCTCCACAGTCTCCTTCTGGTCCGGCTTCGTGCGGAAGCGTGAGAGGAGATCGACGTTGACGGCGTAGCGCGCCAGGCGGTCGCGAAAGGTGTTGTAGTGCTGCTGCGCGAGGATGGTGGTGGGGCAGAGCACTGCCACCTGCCGCCCGGCCTGCACCGCCTTGAACGCTGCGCGCACCGCCACCTCGGTTTTGCCGAATCCCACATCCCCGCAGACGAGACGGTCCATGGGCGTTGGGCGTTCCATATCGCCCTTCACGTCGGCGGTGGCGCTGGCCTGGTCGGGGGTGTCCTCGTACATGAAGGATGCCTCAAGCTCCCGCTGCCAGGGGGTGTCGGTCGGGAAGGCGTAGCCCGGCTGCGCACGGCGCATCGCGTAGAGGCGGATCAGCTCGCGGGCGATATCCTTGACGCGCTTCTTCGCGCGCGCCTTTGCCCGCTCCCACTCCTCGGTGCCAAGCTTGCTCAGCTTGGGCTGTGCCCCTTCCTTGGAGCTATACTTTTGTAGACGATTGATGTAGGTAAGGTTGACGAAGAGCGTGTCCCCACCGGCGTACTCCAGCTTCACGGCCTCCGCAGTGTTCCCTGCGGCCTGGATCGTTTCAAGCCCAACGAACCGTCCGATCCCCTTGTCCACGTGCACCACAAAATCGCCGGGGCGGAGCTGGCGGAGTTCGCGGAGGGTGAACCCCTTGAACTGCCGTGCGCGGCGCCGTGCGCGTGAGCGGCGGCGCTCGAACGCCTCGTGCTCGGTGAGCGCCGCGAACTTCAGCCCCGGCAGAATGAATCCTGCGCTCAGCGTTTCCGCCTCCCACACCAGGTCGCTGACGGCGAAGCCATGCTCCACACCTTCGTCCGCCGCTCGGTCCAGTTCCGCGTCGATCATCTCCTCGAATCGCTGTCGTGCCTCCTCACCGTCGGTCATCACGATCACCGTCGCGCCATCGGCGCGCAGCGTGTCGATGGCCTTGCAGAACTCGCGCATCGAAGCCCCCACGCCCGGCTGTGAGCGGCTCTCGAACGAGAGGATGTCGTTGTTCCCCTCGGCGACAACTATCGAGTGCAGCAGGCGCGGGAACTGTTCGAGTCGGTCGGCAACATCCGCATGTTCCCCCTCGCGCAGCAGTGCGTCGAGGCGTTCCGGTTCATCGAGGAGCAGCAGGGTGGAGGGGGAGAGGTAGTCGAGAAGGGTGGCGGTGAACTGGTCGGCGTCGTCGGCGTGGAAGAGCTTCGCCATCAGCGGCAGCGTTTCAAGCTCGCGAACGCTGCGCTGCGAGAGGGGATCGAACTCGCGGATCGAGTCGATTTCATCGCCGAAGAACTCAACACGCACAGGGTGGTCGCTTCCCGCCGGGTGGACGTCAACGATGCCGCCGCGCACGGCGAATTCACCGACCGACTGCACAATTTCAACGCGGTCGAAGCCGCCGAGTGCCAGCTTCACCGTGAAGTCCTCGAACGAGATCCGCTCTCCGCGCTGCAATGTGATGATGCTCCCGGCAACGCGCGCGCGCGGCGGAACAGCCTCGGCGAGCGATTCAACGTCGGTCACGATTGCACGGACAGGATTCTCGCTGAGGAGCGTGAGGGCGTCGGTGAGCGAGGCCACATCTGCGTCGATTGACTCGCGGAGCGTTGCGCGGCTGTGATGATCCTCCTGGTAGAGGAGCGCGTGCTCGCTGCCGAGCAGGACTGTGAGGTCGGCATAGGCGGCATCGGCATCGGCGCGGTCCTCGAAGACGAGAAGCACCGGCTCACCAAGCCGCTGGTAGAGGAGTGCTCCCACCACGTTGCAGAGCGAACCGGCGCACCCGGTGATGCGGGCGAGGCCGTTCGAGCGGAGGCTCTGGAGTGTTCCGTTGAAGGCTGGGCTGGTGGCGACGCGGTCGAGCAGACGACGCATGGATACGGGAGATGCTGTAGTCGGGTGAATATGCGCAGCCACCGGCGGAGAGCTGGTGTGGCTCCTCGTCGGTGCTGTGCTTGGGAAAACGATTAACCTATTGATTCACCTGCTCGCCCGGCGCAACAAGACGTATGCAGCGGGGCGTTCGGTGCGCTGCTCTTCGTGGAGTCCCTGGTGAGGGAGCGGGGGGGAATCGAATGGTGGAAGCTGTTCGCCTCCAATGCTCACGGCTGATTAAAACTCCCAGTGCAGCACACCGCGCAGTGCAAGGTCCAGCCGACGCCCATCCCCTGTGAGCAGGCTGAGCACCTCGCCGGAGGCAATGTCGATCTGCAGAATCTCGAACGGGTGGAAGCCGCCGCCGAGTGCCATTGCTGCGCCGACCCGTCCACCGAGTTGGAGTCCGCTGCGGACGTAGAATCCGCCGGGAAGGTGCCACTCTGCGCCGAGCGAGAGGCGTGTGCTGCCCTCACCCTCACCCACTACATCGTTGAGATCGAAGGCTGCTTCAAGCCCGGCGACAAGATCACCGGGAATCTCCGGGGCAAATGCCGTGATGTCGCAGCCCACACCCATACGGAGCGTTGTGCCCCGTTCCGTTGTGAACGCTCCAATCGTGTCGAGCGGCACCTCGTAGCGGTAGATGATGTCGTTGGAGATGGGGCCGTCGCTCTCACTGATCGTGTCGTGAATGTCGGCGTTCACGCGGCGGTAGTTCCGCCCCTCCCACTTCATCGACCCTACCCCTTCGATCTGGAGACCGAACGTGACGGCATCGCGCTCGACGCCCTCCCGTCGGCTGCTGGGCATCGGGATGAGAGGGTTTGCGCCGTCGGTGGCAACCGTGCCGCCGCGCGTGCGGAGCACCACCACCGACACGCCGACGGCGCCCTCCCAGCCATTCCCTGCGGACTGATTCCCCCCGATGAACGAGGGGGTGAGGATCGCGTCGGCTGGACTGAAGCTGCTGTCGAGCGTTGAGGCACTGCGGAAGGTGTACGCTCCCTCCACCTCGACGCGTCGTGGAGTCTCGCCTGCTCTGCTGATGATGCGTGTCCGCGCGTAGCTCTTCGAATCGATCTCGAAGTGCGCAATGCCATCCAGGTAGCTGAGCGAAAATCCGAACCCTGCCGAGGGGAACCAGACCTGGCGTTCCCCCTCGGGGAGCACGTAGGGTCTGTTCCACGACCCGCTCAGTGCCAGCGTTGCGTGGCGCGTCCACCCGCCACCGATTTCAGGGTTGCGATAGATGTCGGGCTGGTCGTAGATGCCGCCGCTCGCCAGCACGTTGTTGCGGAAGTTCTCGGGGAAGGTCATCTGCGCCTGGACGCGATGGCCGTAACGAAAACCGAGCGCCATCGAGCCGGGAAAGCGAACGCGCAGCGCAACGAGGTCGAGCGCCGCATCCGCGCTGAGGCGGCCCTCCTCAACCAGTCCGGCAAGGCGCTCGCGGTCGGCGTCGTCGAAGTCCTCGCGGTTTTTCGAGTCGAAGACGAAGTTGAGGTCGTCCGCGTCGAGGTAGGTGCTGCCCGCCGCTGCCCCGAAGGGGAGGATGCTGACATCAAGCTCGATGCGTTGAGCGCTGTCGCGTTCTCCCATGCGATCCAGCCCGAGTGCGCCCACGTTGCCTGTGAGCGCCGAGAGTCCGCGCGAGGTTGCAACGGTCGCCCTCCCCATCCCCACTGCAACCGGATCAACGCGATCCTGTGCGGCAAGTGGGGAGAGAGCAAGAAGGAGGAGAACTGCTGGGGTGAGAGGTTGGCGGAGTTGTAGAGAATGCATCATGCGCGTAGAGAGGAGGGGGACGCTACGGCGAACATAACACCCTCCGGGGTGCCGTGTTTCATCCTTCGATCTTCGTATGGGATCGTCGGCCTGGTGTTCTGTCGTGCTGTGCGCCGGGATCGATCCGTGCCGGGTAGAGGTCGGCCTCGCTGTGCTGTTCTGGAGAATGATCCGCGATGGAAGGTGAGGAGCAATGTCCTGGCTTTTCGATCGCTTGTCTCACCATCTCTTGTCGTGGGCGGTCAGGCTCTGTTGCCCGACGAGTGTCAGTGTTCATACAAGAGCGGTCTGTTCCTGCTCGGGTAACAGAGATGGCCCGTTGGGGTGTGTCTCCGCTCTGCGGCCACGGTGCTGCGCAAGAGCAGGCGAGAGGGAACGAGTGGAGTGACAGGAAGAACCCCGACCACTGCCGGAAGGCAGAGATCGGGGTTCTGATTGCTTTCGACCGACTTATACCGCCACGCGCTCCAGTGCCGCTGCCGCGCCGAACATCCGTTCCTCCTCGAACGCGGGCGCCATCAACTGAATGCCAACCGGGAGACCGCTCTCGGGATCATTGCCCGCAGGAATCGAGAGTGCGGGGATGCCGGTGAGGTTCGCCGCTGCGGTAAAGATGTCGCTGAGGTACATCGCAATCGGGTCGGCTGTCTTCTCGCCCAGTTTGAACGCCGGTGTCGGCGCTGTTGGTGTGAGCAGCAGGTCAACGCTGCCGAAGGCTTCTGTCATCTCCCGCCGCAGGATGGCGCGCACCTGCTGCGCCTTGCGATAGTAGGCGTCGTAGTAGCCACTGGAGAGCACGAACGTGCCGAGCATGATGCGCCGCTTCACCTCTGCACCAAAACCTTCGCTGCGGCTCATCTCGTACATCTCGTCGAGCGTGGTGGCGTCTGGACTGCGGCGCCCGTAGCGTGCACCGTCGAACCGTGCCAGGTTGCTGCTCGCTTCCGCCGTCGAGATCACGTAGTAGGTGGGGATCGCGTAGCGGGTGTGGGGGAGATGGACTTCGTGGAGCGTTGCTCCGGCATCGCGGAGGCGGGCCTCGGTCTCCTCCATTGCTCCTGCCACCGAGGGATGGAGGTCGTCCGACCGATACTCTACCGGAAGCCCGACGCGTACGCCGCGCAGGTCGTAGTTCTCGCAGAGCGCCGCGTAGTCGGGAACGGGGCGGGTGCTCGTGGTCGCGTCGTTCGGGTCGTGTCCGGCAATTGCGCCGAGCACCCGCGCTGCGTCCTGGACGGTGTGGGTGAAGGGGCCGATCTGGTCGAGCGAGCTGGCGAAGGCAACAAGTCCGTAGCGGCTGACGCGGCCGTAGGTTGGCTTTACCCCGACAAGTCCGAGAAATCCTGCCGGCTGCCGCACAGAGCCGCCGGTCTCCGAGCCGAGCGACGCATGGCACAGTCCTGCCGCCACCGCAACGCCCGATCCACCGGACGACCCTCCGGGCACGCGCTCCGGGTCGAGCGGATGGTGCACCGGGCCGTAGGTGGAGGTTTCGTTCGAGCTGCCCATGGCGAACTCGTCCATGTTCGCGCGCGCCACAACGATGGCTCCGGCCGCCTCCAGCCGCTCCACTGCGGTGGAGCTGTAGAGCGAGCGGAAGCCCTCGAGAATCCGCGATCCGCAGGTAAGCGGCTCTCCCTCCACCGCAATGTTGTCCTTCACCACCACCGTGGTGCCGGCAAGCGGACCGGCAGCGCCGCTGCGCAATGCTGCATCAACGCGCGCAGCCTGGCGTCGTGCCCGGTCGTCGAAGGTGGAGAGCACCGCGTTCAAGTCCTTCGCACCGTGGATGGCGTCGAGCGATTCCTCTACAAGGGCGCTACACGAGGCTTCTCCACTGTCCAGGCGTGCACGAAGCTCACGGTAGGTGCGGTCGGTCATGGAGGCGGAGAGCTAGGGGTGGGGGGGATGATTGTGATAGGGACGGCCAGCCGCGCGGCTACGGAATGGGAACGTCTGGAGCGGCCATCAGCGCCGTCAGGTCTGGTTCGGGGTGCTCTCCCCGCCGCTGCCGTGTGCGGGCGCTGGAGTGGAGGGGTCTGCACCGCCGCCCGTGCTCTGGCCCGGTGCCGTACTCCCGGCCGCCTCGATGCCCGGTTCCGCTACAGGGGAAAAGGAGATCTCCTCCCCCTCGGCTGCGCTGGGGAAGAGAGGCGTGCGGGGAACGGTGTCGGTGGGTGGAATGTGCGCCGAGCGTGCGCGCTCACGCCGCTGTTCGTCGCTCATTGCGGTGCTGATCTGCTCGGTGAACTCCCGCTGCGCGCGCTTGAATTCGCGCATCCCACGCCCCAGACTCTGTGCCAGTTCGGGGAGCTTCTTCGGCCCGAACATGATCAGAATGACCAGGACGATCAGGAGCAGTTCTCCGCCACCGATATCGAACATAGGGTGCGTTCTCCGTCGATGCGTTCGGTGCTTAGGAACGGCCTTCGTCGAGCGTGCGTGTGCTGGCGCGATCGTCGTATCGGCGATCCTCGGTGCGGTCGTCGTAGCGACGGTCATCGAGGCGGCGCTCCTCGGAACGGCTGTCCAGGCGACGGTCATCCTCGTAGCGACGTGGATTGACCGGCTGTTCATCCTCGACGTTTGAGGCCTTCTTGAACTCCTTGATGCCGGAGCCGAGTCCGCGCATCATCTCTGGAATCTTCCGGCCACCGAACAGCAGCAGGACGATCAGGACGATGATGATGATTTCCGGCGTGCCCAGACCCATCATGGCGGTTGTTGAATAGGGAAAGCGTGAGTGTGTGAGCGTAGCCTGGTGGCTACGCCAGAACGATTTCGAGAGAACGCTTCAGCGACTGAAAGATGCCGAGTCCGTCCGCGCTGCCGAGGAGCGGCGTACAGGCCCGTTCCGGGTGGGGCATCATCCCCAGCACATTTCCGCGTCCGTTGACGATCCCGGCGATGTTCAGCGCGCTGCCGTTCGGGTTCGACGCGTCGGAGACGTTTCCATCGGCGTCGCAGTACTCGAACACGATGCGGTCTCCATCCTGGAGTTCCCGCAACACGTCGGGATCGGCAAAGTAGTTTCCCTCACCGTGAGCGATGGGAATCGAGAGGATCTGACCCTCGGCAAGCTCGCCGGTGAAGAGTGTGCGGGTGTTCCGCACGCGAATCTGCACGTGGCGCGAGATGAAGCGGAGGTCGCGGTTGCGGAGGAGTGCTCCGGGGAGCAGGCCCGCCTCGCAGAGAATCTGGAAGCCGTTGCAGATGCCGAACACCGGCCCGCCACCCTGGGCGAAGCGAACCACCTCGTTCATGATGGGGCTGAACCGCGCAATGGCGCCGGAGCGGAGGTAGTCGCCGTAGCTGAACCCGCCGGGGAGAATCACCGCGTCCACGCCCTGGAGGTCGTGCTCCTTGTGGAAGAGGAAGACGGTGTCGACGCCGAGTTCGTGCTTCAGCGCCGTGTAGGCATCGTGATCGCAGTTCGATCCGGGGAAGACGACAACGCCGACCTTCATGCCTCCGCCTCCTGTTCAGTCGTTGCGGCAACCGACACCACGAAGTCCTCCATGATCGGGTTGCTCAGAACCCGCTCGGCCATCTCGCGGGCCAGCTTCTCGGCCTCCTCCAGCGATCCTGCCTCGAGAGAGAGGGTCACGTGCTTTCCGATGCGGACGTGGCCTGCACCGGCGTAGCCGAGTGTGTGGAGGGCGTTCTCCACAGTTTTGCCCTGCACATCGAGAATTGCAGAGCGGAGCATGACGGTGATGTCGGCGGCGTACGTCAAGGGACTAATGGGGTTAAGGGAGTAGGGGGCTGAGGAATTGCGGACCATGAAGCACAGGAGATGAGGGGGTGGATCATCGTGTACGGAACTTGCAGGAGGAACAACCTCTCCGCATCACCCGCTTCTCTGTTCCTGCTCGTCTGTCGCTGTGGCTCAGATATCGAACGGCGTCGTCTCGATCTCCTCCATCGTGTCGTCGTCCTCCTCATCCTCCCGCCGTGCGCGAACCCAGGCAAGCGTCTGGCGAACGATGCCGAACACAAGATACACCGACATTGCGGGAAAGATCGCGCCCCCCCCTGTAACAACCACCAGCACGATTGCCGCAGCGATTGCAAGGTACTTGAGCGGCGCGGCGCGGATTGCCCGTGGTGTCGGTTTTGGCAGGGTGTCGTAGCGGATGGTGCTCACCATCAGCAGCGAGACGGCGAGCGTAACCGTCACCAGCAGCATGGGCTTCGCCGAGGAGGGCACCAGTGCCTCGATGAACGAGCCGGGAACGACGTGGTGGAAGACGAGATAGCTGATAAGCACGAGGGCCGCCGCCGGAATCGGCAGACCACGGAAGTAGTCCTTGTCGAACCCGACGAGCTGGACGTTGAAGCGCGCCAGCCGGAGTGCGCCACAGATTGCTGGAAGCGCCGCGATAAGCACCCCGAGCGTTCCCCACGTGTGAAGGTGGGCAACGTAGAGCATATAGCTCGGCACCACCCCGAAGCTCACCACATCGGCAAGCGAGTCAAGTTCCACACCGAACTCGCTGCTGGAGCGGGTGAGCCGTGCCATCATCCCATCCAGCGCGTCGGCGATGCCCGCCATCACGATCAGCCACGCCGCTGCGTTCAAGTCGCCTGCGCTCGTCTTCACAATCGCGAAGAAGCCGCAGAAGAGGTTGAGGCAGGTGAAGAGGCTCGGGATCACCGAGCGTGTGACGCGGATCGGCAAGAGTGTAGGGGCTATGAAATGGGGAGGCTACGGGGTGGCAGCAGTGCCTGCTGTCGCTGCTGCCGCACAGAATGTGGACGGAGATGTGCCTGCTTGGATAGGAACATGTCTGGGGAACTCTCCTCCTGCTCGCTCCAGCGCGTTCGATCCCCTCGCTCCGGCCCTCCTACACGTGCTCCATGTCGGGGGCCTGGCGCAGCAGGTGGTCCAGCCACATGTTCGAGAGCTTCTCCATGGGACTGTTCGACTTCAGCCGGTTGTTCAGGAAGGCGAAGTCCACCTCGTCGAGGTGCTGATCCTGGTTGAAGCAGCTGAAGATGAAGCCGCGCTCCTCGCCCGTCGCCGGGTCCACGTGGCGCTGGAGGCACTGCGCGCAGATCTCCTTCATCATGCACTGCATCGGGCTGTTGATCGAGCCGATGCCGACGTGCGGACCGAGATGCTCCTTCAGGACGGTGTGGCGCGCCTCGCCAACCGCCGCCATCATCCTGTCGCTGCCGATGGCGATGAGCCGCGTGGCGTCGCGCATGGAGACGATCTGCTCGCCGAGTTCACCACGGGCGAAGGCCAGCATCGTCTGGAGAATGTTGCCGTGCATGTAGCGGTCCTGCGGACGCCGCGGCTCGATCCGCACGCCGTCGTCGCTGCACCAGATCACCTGGTCGGCGCTTGCCTCCACGTCGTCGATGTGGTAGACGTCGGCACCGGCACGATAGCCGGCAAAGTAGATCACCTGGCAGCCGGCGGCGCGCATCGCCTTGCCAATCGAGAAGAGGACGGCGTTGCCGAGTCCGCCGCCGCAGAGGATCACCTTCTCGTTCTCTGCAATCTCGGTCGGCGTGCCGGTTGGTCCCATCAGCACAATGCGCTCTCCCGGCTTCAGGAAGGCGCAGAGCCGGCTGCTGGTTCCCATCTCCAGCACGATGGTGCTGATCAGTCCGCGTTCCACATCCACCCACGCGCCGGTCAGCGCCAGACCCTCCATCACCAGCGGGGTGCCGTCGATGACGGTGGCGCCCGTTTCATAGTTCTGCAGGCGGTAGAACTGTCCCGGCTTGAATCGCTCGGCTGCCTGGGGGGCGTGCACCACCACCTCGATGATCGTTGGCGTCAGGCGGATCACCTCGTGCACCGTGGCGATCAGTCTGCGGTCGAGCGCGGCGGTGAAGTCGAGCCACTCGGCGTCCCGCTGCGGCTGCTCCACCGGGTCGAGCGTGGCGGCGTGCCGTTCGAACAACCGTGCAACGTAGGGATAGCCGTGCTTTGCGCTGGCCATCGCCTTTACGACGTTGCCGGCGTAGGCCGGGTGGTTGTCGCCGTAGTAGCTGATCAGCCGACCGTTGCTGTTGTAGGAGGTGAAGAACCCCGGCTCGCCGCGCATCGTCTGCGCGAGGAGCACCTCGCCCACCGTGCTGTGGGGTTCACCGGAGCCGTTGCTGTATGCTGTATCGGACATGGGGATCGAAGCGGGACGTTGTTGATGCGGAACGGACAGGGGGCTGCTCTCAGGAGAAGTTGAGCAGCACGATGATGTTGACAACGGCTGCCAGCACGCAGGTGACGCCCATCACGAGACCGGGAAATGGCTTGCGCGTCTGGGCGTAGCGGCGGAAGAAGACAACGACGAGCGCAAGGCTGACGACGAGACCGAGGTAGACTCCCCAGATGTTGCCCTTGGCGAGGAGATAGCCGGCAAGGGCGAGAAGTATCCCGCTGATCACGCCGGCAATCAGCGAGGCGCGGCTCTTGCCGATCACGAACCCGAGAATCCCACCCAGCGCAACGTCTGCCGCCAGCACGTACATGATTGTCTCGTAGTTGTTGACCAGCATGTATGTCAGGTCTTTCATAGCTCAGGGGGGAGGGAATGAATTGGGTTGCAGAAATGAGGGATAGCGCACTGGTCGGGCGATCTATGCGCTGGCCGCCTCCACCGCCTCGGCGGTGCGGTGGGGGGCGAAGTACTGCCGCCACTCGTCGTAGGCGAAGGCGCCGGGCGTTTCCCGCTCGATGATCGTGTTCGGCTGTGTTCCTGCGGCCACCATCACGGTGCGTGCGGGGAGCGTGATCATCTCCCCGGTTGCGCGCCAGCGCCCGGTTTCGTCCACCGCCTGCCGCTCGAAGATCATCTCCTTCACCGCGCCGTAGTCGTCGCTGACCGCCTCAACCGGCGAGAGGTTCTCGATGATGTAAATGCCCTCGTCCAGGGCTTCGGTGACTTCCTCGTGGTTCAGGCGGTAGGCGGGGCTGTCGTTGATGCTCTTGCGGTAGACGAGCGAGACGCCACCCCACCCGCGAACGAGCGCCGTGAAGTTCGGCGCGCGCCCCTCGCTGGCGGCGCGGTCGCGCTCCATCCGCACCTCCCGGCCGTGCGCGATGAACTCCTCCATGATCTCCCGCTCCTCCGCGTCGAAGCTGTTCCAGAACGCGGCCTCGCCGATCTCCGCGCACAGCACCTCGTAGCGGTGGAGGGTTCGCTCCACCTGCACCGGGTAGTAGGCCATCATCTCGGTGGTGGTGTCAACGCCGGTCAGTCCGCCGCCGATCACCAGGGCGGGCAGGCGCACCTGGAGGTTCGCCAGTCCGCTCGGCTTGAACGCGCCGGAGAGCTGGAGCGCCATCAGGAAGTCGCTGGCCTGGCGGATGCCGCGCACGAGGTTGTTCCGCATCGGAACGATGGTGGGCTTGCCGGCGCCCGTCGCAATCGCGATGTGGTCGAAGCCGAGCCGCCACGCGTCGTCGATTGTCAGCGTGCCGCCGAAGCGAATGCCGCCGTAGTACTGGAACGTGCGCCGCCGCGCCAGCGCGGTGTTGATGATCTTCAGGAAGTTCTTGTCCCACCGCACCGTGATGCCGTACTCCGACACGCCGCCGAAGCCGAGCACGATGCGGTCGTTGAGATTCTCCTCCATCTCCGCGCGCCAGTCGTAGATAGGTTCGGGCAGCGCCGTTGCGCTTCCTGTCCACCGCTCCGGCAGCGGCTCGATCTTCAGTCCGTCGATTCCCACCACGCCGAACCCCTCGTTCACGAGGTAGTGTGCAAGAGTATAGCCTGCGGGACCAAGGCCCACCACCAGCACCTTCTTGCCGTTGTAGGGGAGGGGGAAGGGACGCTGAACGTTGAGCGGATTCCAGCGGGTAAGGAGGGAGTAGATCTCGAAGCCGAAGGGGTAGTCGAGCACCTCGGTGAGGACGCCCGTCTCGTTCTGGGGAATGTTGACAGGCTCCTGCTTCTGGTAGATGCACCCCTTCATGCAGTCGTTGCAGATGCGGTGGCCGGTGCCGGGGCACATGGGGTTGTCGATCATCACCAGCGAGAGCGCCGCAAGGCCGTCGCCCCGGTGCTTCATCGTCTGCATCTCGCTGATCTTCTCGTCCAGCGGGCAGCCGTTGAGGGTGATGCCGAGCGGATTCTTTTTCTTCGACCCATCCTTCTCGCGCAGTCCCTTCGAGCAACTGTCGCGGTCCCGCTCGTGGCAGTAGATGCAGTACTCGATTTCATCCATCACCTCGCGGTGGGTATGCCGCAGGTCGGTCAGCGCGAAGCCGTCGCGGTGGCGCAGGTGGCGGTCGTCGCCGTGCCAGGCACCGGCTGGCATGTTCGGCACAGGCTCAAGGTGGACGAGGTGGCTGAAGTCGAGGTTGGCCGGGGTACGGAGCGACACCCACTCGCTGCCGTGGCCGCTGTGGGCCGACGCTTCGTACTCCACGGCGATCCACTGCTCGAACAGGCCCAGCAGCGCCCCGATCAGGGGGGCCGGGTCCTCCGCAGGGTTCGCGCTGGGGAGGAGCGCGTCGAGCGCCGGGTGCTGCGCGCGCGCGGCCGTCACCTGGGCAACGATTGCCGCCGCCTCGTCCCGGAGCTGTTCCGACATCTCCGGGCCAGCCTTTGCCAGCGATTTTTCGAGATCGACGAGCGTCAGCACCAACTGTGCGGTTGCGCGTTCCAGATCGTCGTTCAGGAACCAGTCGGCGAATGCCTCGTGCCGGAGAACGGTCACCGCCTCGCGCACCGCCGCCGTGTCGATGCCCTCGCTGGTTCGGTAGCGCTTCAGCGCGCGGCGCTGCACGAACTCTCGCTTGAAGGTGAACACCGTCAACTCCTCCTGCACCACACGGCGGAGCAGGCCGTGGTGCTCCTGCACCTGGAACAGCTCGGTGATAAAGGCGGAGAGGTGGGGGGCGGTGTCGACAAGGATGGCGGAGATTGCCTCCGGCTTCATACCCACACCCTGCGTGGTGCGGTAGTGGTCGAAGCGGTCCCACAGTGCGGGATCGCTCTCACGCACGGTGGAGTAGAACAGCTCGGCCAGATCGCGCAGGCGTTCGGGACGGTAGAGATCGGCGTAGGTGTATCCCTCGATGCCGATATGGAGACTCGGCGGCGTGGATTCTGGGGAGATGGGGGAGAATGTCATGCGATACTGCGGGTGCTCGGAATGCAACAGACAAACATAACCGAGGGGGGCGGAGTAGGAAGTAGAAAGTTGAAAAGTCGAACGCCGTGCGCGATACCCCTCCTTTCGTGCCGGGGGTGTCCCGTGCGATACAAGTGAGCGATCAGAGCGTCGGGTATTCTCCGTCCTTGCAGTGTTCGGGCCGTCTGTTGTGTCTCTTCCACAACTGGCGCAATGTCCGTAGAACCATTTTCTGCTCATATGAAGTACGCTCTTCTGTTCCTTCTCCTTCCACTCGCTGCTCCTGCCCAGGAGCCTGTTCTTGCTTGGAGCGTCGAACCTGCGCCGACGATTGCCCGGAGTCCTGTGGGATCGAATTTGCCGCTCGCCAACTTTCGGGGTCTCCTCATTCTTCAGTACCGGTTGATCATGGAGTTCCATCCGCTTCTCCCCACCATCTTCTTCGATGCCGGAAGCGCAGCAATCCCCGACCGCTACACGCAGTTCACCGATCCGATACAGACCACCGGATTCAGCGACTCGGTGATGGAGCGCGGTACGCTTGAACGCTACTATTCAGTTCTCAACGTGATAGGGTATCGGTTGCAGCGCCACCCGGACGCAGGCATCACTATCGAAGGGTGGCACACCAGCGAACCGGGTATTGGCGAGACCGAGAGCCTCGCGCTCGCACGGGCGAGGGTCGTTGCGGACTACCTGAGAGATATCTGGCAGATCGATCAGAGTCGTATCACTCTCCTTGTACCTCGCGCATGTCCCCCGAAAGCCCGAAAGGATCCGGGTGAACGGGAGGAATATCGTCGAGTCCACATCGCTGTCAGGGATCCTGCCGGCAGGGATTTCCCAATCGTTCGCACAATTCCGCTCCAGGTGTATAAAGACACCGTTGAGCCTTCCACCGTGCTCTTCGAGGCACGGCATTCGATTGCCGGCGCTCCACGCCGCACAATCGAGATACAGCGCAACGGCAGGGTATGGCACGTTCTCACCGACTCTGGAGGGGAGGGCCGCGGAATCCGATGGAACTGGCGGAACAGCCAGGACAGGATTCCAGAGGATGAAACACCGCTGGTGGCGCAACTCGTCGTTCACGGTGCCGACGGAGTGGAACATCGCTCACCACCTGTGACAATCCCCGTGAAGATGATCGCGCCTAGGCACAGCTATCCCGGCTCCGACCCCCCGGTGCTGGTCACGTTCCCGCTCCTCTTCGTCGAGGACGATACTCCGCCTCCCACCCCTCTCAACGAGCGGCTTCTGGCCGAGTATGTTTCTCCCTACATCCGCAGCGGTGTTGCTGTCACAGCTACCGGCCACACGGATGATCGTGGACCGGAGGAGAGAAACCTGCGGCGTTCAAAGGAACGTGCGGAGTGGGTTGTGCGCTCTATCAGAACGATGGTGCGGGTCGAGGCCGGTCCGCTCCGAGCGGTGGGACTGGGCGAGCGTGGGCCGATCTACCCAAACGCTCTGCCGGAAGGGCGCTTCTACAATCGTACAGTGCTGGTGCAGTGGCTGTGGTGACGGCCTGGAATCCTCGCCGCGAGTCCCGATCTCGCCAGTTGCGCATTGTTCGCCGGGGATGCCTGCGCGGGAGACGGATACCATCGCGTCGGACCTTCGATTGGCCAGTGAGCAGGGAACAATCGCAGTATCTTGGCGCTCCAATGCGATTCCACGTGCTCATACCGTTTGGCTTTCTGCTCCTCGTCGCCCGCCTCTCCGCTCAGGAGGTCGGTGGTGGGGCAGCGGCATTTCTGCGTGGCGAGGCCTCGCCGCAGCGCGTTGCGCTGGCCGATGCTGGTGTTGTTACCGACGACGCGAACATGACGCTGTTCGGTGGAAGCGCCATTCTTTCGCGTCTTCGCAACTCAACGGTGGCGGTGGGGGTGGGAACAAGTCCCTTCGGGTTTGGTGTGGCGTATGCCGGGTTTGGACTTCCCCTCGCAGAGCAGGCTGGCGTTGGGCTGACGGTGATGTCGCACAGCACCGGACTGATGCGCGCGTTCGATGAGGATGAAGTGGAGCGTGGATCGTTCGAGGCGCGCGATCTGGCAATTGCACTTCGGGGAGGTCTTGGGATCGGTCCCGGCTCGATTGGCGCAACGGTGCGCTATCTCGACGGCACCACCACGGGAGTGGAAAAAGCGGGCTACACCGGCTACACGCTCGATCTTTCGGGAGCACTTGCCGTGGGGAATGGTCGGTTCTCCCTCGATCTGGAGAATATCGCCGGGGAGATTGCGGGGCAGGGTGATGGACGGCGAATCGTTGTGCCGTGGCGGACGGCGTTTGCCGGTGCCTGGCTTTTTCCCTTCGAGGAGCGAACCGAGGAGACGCGCGACCCGGCAACCGGCATTCCAGCGAGCAGCGTGACGAAACGGAGCTACGTTGCGGTTGCTGGAACTGTCTCGATCGACGCAGATGACCGTGGGCCGACCGTTGGAGCTGGTGCAGAGTACGCGCCCCTTCCCGATCTCCCGGTGCAGCTACGTCTTGGCGCTGCCACCAGCGGCGATGCCGCATTTGGTCTGTCGGTTGCGCTTCCCGTCGACCTTGCGCGTGGCAACAGGATTGCCGCTACCGTGCGCAGGGATGGCACGCTCGGCAGCCTGAGCTACCACCTGATGCTCGCAATCGAACTCTAGGGCGCGTTGACAATCAGAAGACCTGATTCTGGTGCGATTCCACGGAGTTTTTGCTCCTCCTGGCGTGGCATTCCGAGCGAAGCGAGGAATCGCAACGGCGGACGGCGAGATTCCTCGCTTCGCTCGGAATGACCGTCTGCTTTCGGAATCGAGGGTGGTATGTCAACAGGTTCCAAGCGTCCCGTCCGCCGGCACCACCGCATCCAGATTTCGCAACGGTTTCTCGCAGGGGGAGGCGGCGATGCTGGCGTATATTGGACGCTGAGCGGTGCGCGGTCACCGATCGCCGGGGGGATGATCGATCCGTGGAGAAGGTCCCTCTGCCCGATGCCCTGCGCTGATTGTCGAATTCCCAGCCTCTCCAACCTTTGACGCTGAATCTCCAGTTCGCCATGTCCCGCATTGCACTCGCCGCCGACCACGGTGGTTTCGACTACAAAACGCGAATCGCCGGGCTGTTGACGGCGATGGGGCACGAGGTGCGCGATTTCGGCACCGACACTCCCAAGCCTGTTGACTACCCCGATGTTGCCCGTGCGGCCGCCGAGGCCGTGGGTGCGGGCCAGGCCGATTTCGGTGTGATCGTCTGCGGCTCCGGCATCGGTGTGTCGATTGCGGCAAACAAGGTGCACGGCGTTCGCGCGGCGAACTGCACCTCGGTGGAGATGGCGCGGCTTGCCCGCGAACACAACCATGCCAATGTTCTCACCATCGGCGAACGCTTGATACCGTGGGAGATGGCGCGCCAGATCGTTGAAACATTCTTCTCCACCCCCGGCTCCGACGATGAGCGGCACCTGCGGCGCATCGCAAAGATCGAGTCGGACGTGGAGGGCAAGAGCTAGGAAATACGCCGATAGCGCTGCGGCAACCGCGTGGTTGTTCAGCCGGATGCCCAGGACCTGAGACACGGCCTCGCTTCGTTATAAGCACACCCGATACCCTGCCAGCCCGACACCCCTCCGATAGAACACAACAGACCATGAGCATTCTCAGCAGCAGCGATCCCGAACTCTACACCGCAATTACCGGCGAACTCTACCGGCAGAACGACAAGCTGGAGCTGATCGCCAGCGAGAACTTTACCAGCGCGGCGGTGCTGGAGGCACAGGGGAGCGTCCTCACCAACAAGTACGCCGAGGGCTATCCGGGGCGTCGTTTCTACGGTGGGTGTGAGTGGGTGGATGTTGCCGAGACGCTGGCACAGGAGCGGGTGAAGCGGCTGTTCGGTGCGGAGTACGCCAACGTCCAGCCACACAGCGGCTCCAGCGCGAACATGGCCGTCTACTTCTCCGTGCTCAATCACGGCGACACGGTGCTCGGCATGGACCTCTCGCACGGTGGCCATCTGACGCACGGTAGCGCGGTCAACTTCTCGGGACGCTTCTACAACTTCGTTGCCTACGGCGTTGATCGCGAGACGGGCCTGATCGACTACGACATGGTGCGCGATATGGCGCGGACGCACAAGCCGAAGATGATCACTGTGGGGGCCAGCGCCTACAGCCGGAACATCGACTACGCGACCTTCGGCGAGATCGCCCGCGAGAACGGCGCACTGCTGATGGCCGACATCGCACACCCGGCAGGTCTGATCGCGAAGGGATGGCTCAACAGCCCGGTGGAGCACTGCCACTTCGTGACGAGCACCACGCACAAGACCCTGCGTGGTCCGCGCGGCGGCGTGATTCTGCTGGGGCGTGACTTCGAGAACCCGATGGGCGTTACCGCCCCGAAGAGCGGCAGGGTGAAGATGATGTCGGAGGTGCTCGACAGCTGGGTGATGCCCGGCATCCAGGGTGGACCGTTGATGCACGTGATTGCGGCGAAGGCGGTGGCGTTTGGCGAGGCGCTGCGCGACGGCTTCCGCGACTACACCGGCCAGGTGATTCGCAACGCGTCTGCACTTGCGTCGGCGCTTGCCGGACGCGGCTATACAATCGTATCAGGCGGCACCGACAACCACCTGATGCTTGTTGACCTGCGCAACCGTGCGATCACGGGCAAGGCTGCGGAGCACGCGCTGGACAATGCGGGAATCACCTGCAACAAGAACGCTGTTCCCTTCGACGACCGCTCGCCGCTGATTACCAGCGGTATCCGGCTCGGCACTCCGGCGATGACCACGCGCGGGATGGGAGAGAGGGAGATGGAGGCCATTGCCGGGTTCATCGACCGGGTGCTCGTCGATCCCTCGAACGAGGAGACACAGACGGCTGTGCGCAATGAGGTCCAGGAGTTCTGCTCGGCCTACCCGCTCTATCCCGAGCGGCTCGCCACCGCGCCGGAGCGGCCGGAGCTTCCTGCGCTCGACGTTGCCTGACCTCCGTTCCCAACATTCCTCCTCTGCTTTCATGGACTCATCCTCCGACGACTCCACGCGCACCGATCCACAGGCCGGTGATCGCTCGGCGTGGCGTGGCCCGGAGATCACCGGTTCGCCCGTGCCAACGGGGGAGAGCGCTCCTGAGGGACGCAATCGTGGAGAGATGGGGTTCTTCGATCACCTCGAAGAGCTGCGTGGGCGGATCATTCGTGCGCTGATCGGTTTTGCCGTAGCCTCGGCGCTCGCCGGCTGGTTCTACCGCGACATCATCGAGATCATTCTGCTCGGTCCGGCGCGTGACGCGCAGATGCCGCTGATCAACACCGTGCCGATGGGGCAGTTGCTCCTGGCAATCCAGGTGTCGCTCCTGAGCGGCTTGATCATCGCCATTCCGTGGATCATCTGGCAGTTCTGGCAGTTCGTGCGGCCCGGACTCTACCAGCGGGAACAGCGGTATGTGGGCCTGATTGCCTTCAGCACCATCGGGTGTTTCCTGGCGGGTGTTGCCTTCGCCTACTTCGTGATGATTCCCGCCTCGCTCGGCTTCATCAGCGGGTTCGAGTTCTCGGGCATCAAGAACCAGATTGCGATCACCGAGTACTTCAGCTTCGTGCTCGGCTTCATCATCGCGCTCGGCGTCGTCTTTGAGATGCCGGTGATTGCGTGGGCGCTGACGCGGCTCGGCATCGTGACGCCGAAGTTCTTCCGCACCTACCGTCGTCACGCCGTGGTTGTGATCCTTATTGCCGCAGCAATCATCACGCCCACCCCCGATCCGTTCAACCAGCTCCTCCTTGCCATCCCCCTCTACGCCCTCTTCGAGGTGAGCATCCTTGTTTCGCAGGGGGCGGCACGCCAGCGCCGCCGCATGATGGAGGCAGAGGGAATGGCGGTTGAGGAGCCTGAAGAGTAGGGTGGAGAGGCACGTCCGGCAGCGGCGTGCGCCCCTCTTCTGCTCTGCGCCGGCGCTGGTTCTCTTCTTCGAGCAACTCCTGTCATTCTCCGGTCGAATAGCCCCCGACGTTCGGGGACTTCCCGATCTGCCGGACTTCAGACGTCGATCTCCGCACCCATCGATCTCTCCGCATGAACCTTTCAACCATCGCCGCTCCGGTGGAGCCACACCTGCGACAGTTTCGTCGTTTCTTCCGCGACGCGATGCGCTCGAAGGTGCTGCTGCTGGACCTGGTGGTGCGCTACATCCTGCGGCAGAAGGGGAAGCAGGTGCGCCCCATCCTTGTGATGCTCGCTGCCGAGGTGGCTGGTGGCATCTCCCGGCGCAGCTACGTTGCCGCCACCATGGTGGAACTGCTCCACAGCGCAACGCTCGTCCACGATGACGTTGTGGACGAGGCAGAGGAGCGGCGCGGCTTCCCCTCCATCAACGCGGTGTGGAAGAACAAGGTGTCGGTGCTGGTGGGGGACTATCTCCTCTCTCGCGGTCTGCTGGTGGCGGTGGAGCACGAGGAGTTCGAGCTGCTGCGCATCACCAGCGGGACGGTGAAGCGGATGAGCGAGGGGGAGCTGCTCCAGATCCACAAGTCGCGCAAGCTCGACATCCGTGAGCCGGAGTACTTCCGCATCATCAGCGATAAAACGGCGTCGCTCATCTCCTGCTGCTGCGAACTGGGTGCGGTGAGCGCATCGAACGACCCGGAGGTGCGGCGCTCGCTTGCCACGTATGGCGAAATGGTGGGGATTGCCTTCCAGATTCGTGACGACATCTTCGACTACGTGTCGACGAGCGAAACGATCGGCAAGCCGACAGGGAACGACCTGAAGGAGCGAAAGCTCACGCTTCCGTTGATCTACGCAATGAACACCGCGCCACGCCGGGAAACGAAGCGCATCCTTGCGATGATCCGCAAGGGGATCGTTGCCCGCGAGGACGCTCGCACCGTTCAGGAGTTCGTGACGGCATACGGTGGACTTGTCTACGCCGAACGGATGGCGGTGGAGTACTGCGACCGCGCTCGAAGCGCAATTGCCGGGTTTCCCGACAGTCCAGCCCGCCGCGCCCTGCTGGAGTTCGTGGAGTTCGCGCTGAAGCGGCAGGCGTAAGGGAGGTGGAGCAAGGAAAAAGCGAAGGGCATCGAACGGATAACAACGGGAACGGGGCGGCCGACATCGTCGGCCGCCCCGTTCGATTTTCTGTCCGCGTGCTGCGGATCGCTTAGAATGCGCGGCGCAGGTCCACCTGGAAGAGGATGGTGCTGAGCTGCCAGTTCTCGGCGCTTGTGACGTCGGTCAAACCGTAGTCGTAGAAGACGCCGGGATAGAGCATCCACGAGTTGTTGAACAGACCGATCTCGCCCTGGATGCCGGCCTTCAGCGACACGCGCGTGCTGCTCAGGCTGGGGATGTCGGCGTTGTCGCGGAAGACAGCGGTACGGCCGTTGTCGGTGTAGGTGATGCCCGTCTGCGGGATGAATCGCGCGTTCTCCGGCTCGTCGAGGTGCATCGTCTGGCTGATCTTGCCCGACATGATGTACTGGAAGGCGGGGCCAGCGGTCACCGAGATACGGAACCCGTTCGACACCTGATAGATATCCTGCTTGTACAGCACCTCGGCGTTCATGAACTGGTAGGTCACGTCCGAGCTGGTGGAGACCGTCTGGTTCACCGGCGTGTCCATGCCGCTCAGCAGCACCTTCGCGTCGGGCAGGCTCTGCGTGAACGCGCCGGGGCGGCTCTCGTAGGTGACGGCCGGCACGATGCTCCACGTCTTGCCTGTCTGAATCTCGGCAGTGACGCCGACCTGGAAGCCCCAGCCGCCGCCGGACTCGAAGATCGGGCAGAGCGGATCGGTAATCACGCGGAAGCCACCGGTGTGGAAGTTCCGGTTGATGCCGAGGCGTGGTCCAACCAGAACCTTCGACTTCGGATCATTTGGGTTGAGAGGGTTGTCGCCATCGTCCTCCTGTGCCCGCAGTGCGGGTGTGAAGGCGATGAGCACGGCCGCAGCCGCAAGAATCGCACGGGTACGCATGGTTGCCATGGAAGTGCTCCGAATGAGTATGTCGGTGTAGTTGATGTGTCGGTTTCAGAGTTACTGCGTTACCACCAGCTGTTGTGTGCCGGTAAAGGGACCTGAGGTGAGTCTACAATAGTAGATGCCGCTGGGAATTGCGCGCAGGTCGATATCGAGGAGGTGATCGCCTGCGGGGAGTGTGCCATCGAACAGCACGGCTTCAACGCTGCCTGTCGTCGAGAGAAGCTCGATGCGTGTTGCCGCCTCCATGCCGAGTGTGAAGTTCAGGGTTGCGCTTCCGGTTGCCGGGTTCGGCGAGATCGGTCGGAGGGTGTAGGGAGGACCGGTGTACTCGAAGAGCCGGATTGTGAGGCCGCAGATGCTGTCCACCTGGTAGATCGCCGCGGTCTTCGACGGCAGCACGCACATCGTGTCGGGTGCTGCAAGCGTCATTCGAACCGTGTCGTTTCGAGTGCTCCCAAGATACGCACGGAAGGGGAACGGCGGGAGCACAAGTTGCAGAATCGATGCAGCAGGCGATGCACGAAATTCGAACCGCAGGTGCCCTGCACCCTCCACCACCGGATCTCCTGCAATCGTCCACGCCGGACCATTCGCCATGTGTCGCGCAACGCGCGCCTTCCACTCCGCCATGTCGAAGGCTGCAACCGACGGGTTGAAGGTAAGCTGGAGCGAGAGCGTCTCCTCGTCAATCTCAACCCAGCGTGCGCTGTCGATCCGCATCGTCACGTCGAACGCCTGCCCGATACCTATCGACGCCGGAACGATGGCGCTCGGATAGTGGAGCTGCGGAAGGCCCGCTGGCAGCAGCACCGTCCTGCTGTTCGTGTCGGGGATCTCTTGGAACCGCCAGACGACGTCGGCCTGGGTTGCCACATCCGCGCGTGCCGCGCGCAGCGTTGCGGTGCGTCCCTCGCCCGGAGCAATCACCTCACCAGCCGCAAGGCCGGAGATCGCAACCGATCCTGCGGGCACCGACGTCACCGACAGTTCGGCAAGTGTCAGTGGCACATTTCCCGTGTTGAGCATTGCGAGCGTGCCCGTTCGTTCCAGACAGCGGAAGCCTGCCTCCGTTGCCATCGTCAGCGAATCCTCCACCGCTGCGTGGAGTGCCAGCCCGTGCAGCGTGTTCGTGACCACCGGCGTCAGGCTCGATGACGTTGCCCCATGAATCAGGCAGTTTCGGTCACCCCGAATCAGGGGAGCGAATCGCACAGGGACCGGCATCGAGTCGTTCGCCGCCAGCACAACCGGAAGGCTTGGCTGCGTGGGGATCGAGAAGACATCGAGATCACCGCTGTCGAGCCACACTCGTGTAATCGTGACGGGATCGACGCTGTGGTTGTGGAGGTACACCACCGTGTCGTTGGTGCTCCCAACCCATCGGCCTTTCCAGTCGTAGCCGTCAATCGAAACGCGCAGCAGGTAGCCGCTCCCACGCAGCGCGCCCTGCGTCTCCAGTCCATCGGTGTTGCGTGGGGAGATTCCTGCCGTGAAGTTCCCTTCCGCATCGGGCCGGAAGCAGATCCGCACCCAGAGCGTGTCGAGCGGCGCAAGTGTGTGCGGGAACACCCCCGCAGTGTCGGCGCGGAAGATCGTGCCGTTCTCAACCGAAAGTCCGGTCAGATGGGCGCTGTCATCGCCAGTGTTCGCAATCGGCACAAGCGCGCAACTGTCCTCTCCTGCCTGGATGCGACCGTAGTCGTAGTCTCCAACTGTCAGCGCCGGATAGACCGCGCGTCCCCGCAGGTGGGCCACCGCGACGCTGTCGGCGTTCGAGTGGAAGCTGACCGTTCCGGTGAAGAGGCCTGTCACTGCCGGCTCGAAGCAGACCGTGAGCGTTGTATCGCGGTCGGGGGCCACGATGACAGGATAGGGGAGGTCGAGTGCTATCCTGAATCCCATCCCCTCCAGCACTGCGCTGTCGATGCGCAACGGGGCGTTGCCCGTGTTCTCGACGTGGAGCGTCATGCAGCTGTCGCGCCCCCGCCGCAGCGTTCCGTAGTCGAGATCGTGCGTGTTGATGGAGGGAACGCCCATCAGTGCCAGCAGCGGAATGCGGTACGTCTGGCAGTTGCACTCCACGATCAGGGTGTCGCGGTAGGTGCCGATGGTGCTCGCCTTGAAGTAGAGCGGCATGCTGATTCCGCCCTGCAGCGGGAGTGCGGTTGCCCCCGGCGTGTACGCAAGCTTGAAGGCCAGACCCGTCGCCAGCCGTGCGCTGGTGAAGCGCATCGTGTCCACCGACGTGTTCATGACGGCAACCGGAAGCCCAACGGAGTCGCCCGGCCGTATGTCGAACAGGAACACGCTGTCGCGGTCGAACTCCGGGGAGGTCACGGCGAAGTCCACCTCTATCGTGTCGCGGTTGCCGGCGAGGTCTTCGGCGATCACCACTCCATAACCCGGCAGAGTGGGGTCGATCAGCGTCAGCCGCCCCAGCGAGTACTCATCGCCCCGAATGATGAACTCGCGGTTGAACCGCATGTTCGTGCTTGCAGCGGTGTCGAGCCAGGCATCGAGCAGACCGCTCTCGAACGCGCCGCTGTCGCGGACGATGATTTCAGGACCATTGCAGTCTGAACGTGCTGCAAGGATGGGCCGGGAGTTATCGGGGACGTCGAACTTCCGCAGACCTGCTCCCACCGGCCAGCCGTAGCTGTCGTAGGTTCCCAGACCGTAGACGTAGCCGCCGAAGAGGGCATCCCCCTGCAAGACGTGGATTGCTCCGTCGCTCACCCGCAGCGAGGCCCATGAGTAGTCGGTGTTGGGAATAACGCCACCCTGATACTCCGGCTGCGAGGCCATCGGCTGATCGTCCATCGTGATCGTCGAGAAGTTCTTCGTTTCTCCTACGATTGTCACGTAGTGCCTGTTGAACTGTGGCTGATCCTGCGGGGGATAGTCGATCCCCGTCGAATAGTTCGGCAGGGTTTGGAAGACCGCCGCGTTCACGAACTGCTCCTCCGGTGTCAGCACAACCATGTAGGGGTCGAACTTGTTGGGAGGATTGTTTGGTCGCGCCCGGTTGGCCGGGTCGGCCATTGTTGACCGGCTGTAGTGTGTTACCAGCACCGGCTGGCTGCTGGTGATCACCGTGATGGTGCGGAGATCGTAGCTGACCCAGTCTCCCGCATTGACGATCGTCGCGTTGCTCGTGCCCGTCTGGGAGGTAAACACCACCTCGGTGGGGCTGCTCGATGCGCTGATCACCCGAATCTCATCGCCGCCGCCCCGCCCGCCGTAGGGAATCGCGAAGTAACGGCTGCCGAGCGTGTTGCGCGGCGGGATCATCTCGATCAGGTGATCCTTGGTGTTGAGGGAGACGGGCACTGCCGCGCGGACGTGGCCGCTCAGCACCCCCACCGGCTTGTCCGCCACGATGATCGATCCTGTCAGGTCGCTTCCACCCCGGCGCCGTCCCCCATCCTGAATCTGGTAGATCTGTCCCCGCCTGATCGTCTGCCGCACGATCCCGCCTGCCGGAACGCCGTTGGCCGTGCGCGCCCGTGGATAGACGCTGACGGTTGTGTTGTCCTCGGAGGCGATCACCGCGATCTCTCCACCTCGATACGCGGCGAGGCAGTAGTTGCGTGGCAGCAGAGAATCTTCCGGGGGGAAGATGTCGTACTGATCGACTGCGTAGGATGGCGCGACGTACTGGGTTCCCCAGGAGTTGACCGGCAGGGCAAGGTACCCTTCCGTTGTTGTCAGCTGGCTGTTGAAGCAGTAGACGCTGATCGGCACATCGGAGACGACGTTGATGGCGTTGTTGAACACCCCTTCGCCGATGCACTCGTACCACCTGTCGATCTCAACCGAGCGAACGTCGAACGGCTGGAGTTGTGCCTGGTAGAGGATGCCTCCGTTTGGGGCAGTGACGACGACACGAGCGTTGAACCGGCTTGCGATCATGATCTGTCGCTGGCCGTACATCGTGCAGTTGTCGGCCTCGTTCTGCATGAACCCGACGATGAAGTGGGTCCCTTCGGAGTTGGAGCCAAAGAGCCTGCGGTCCCGTTTGGGCTTGTCATCCTGTGCGGAGGCGGCAGGGGGGAGAAGGAGAATGCCGAGCACAACCGTCAAGAAGTACGCAACTGCCTTCATGGGCATCAGAGGTGTGTGCGTGGACGGAATGCCGGTCACGGAGCAATCGGGGGACTGGCGCGCTCCGGGGGCCGGTGAAGTGACGGGGAATATACGCAACCCCGCTTCCGGGTATACACCACATCTCTCCGGCATTCGCGTCGCCCCTCTGCTACAGAGGAAATGACCCACGGAATGCCCGGAGGTCGCAGCATGGAGGGAGAGGGCTGCGAAAATATTCCGCGAAGTGGGCAGACTGGTTTCACGCCTTGTCCCCGGGATTGCGCTCAACGTTGCCTCCGTTGATGGCCGCCGGGCGATACCTCCATATATCTTTTGAAGAGTACAGCGGGCACGCCGGAGCTACAGGAATGGACCGCACACAGCCTTGATAAAAAAACGGTCGCCCACCGTGGTGGTGGGCGACCGTGGAAGAAACGATGGACTGTTGGAGACCTTACTGACCGCTACCGCCAGAGCTTGCCGGCGTCACGACCCGCACATTCACCGTGCGGTTGTAGAAGCGGCCCTCCGGCAGATCGTTCGTGTAGAGAGGATTGTCCTCGCCAACGCCGACGCCGTTCAGCGAGGCGAAGCGCGTCTTCACCTTCCCCTTTACACCGTTGACCACGGTCTGTGCGCGGTCCTTCGAGAGGCGCAGGTTGCGATCCTCCAGACCAATCACGTCGGTGTGGCCGGTGATCTCGATAACGGCTTGGTTGTAGATGAAGGGATAGACGAAATCGTTGAGGATGCGGTCGTTGAGAGGACCGGCCTTCGGGCTGTCGTACTCGAAGAGCACGAGGTTGTAGTCGTCGATCGTGTACTCGCCGATCTTGAGCGTGCGCCGCTCCGTGTTCGTCAGCACCTCCACCGGGATCTCCACCGGCTGCGAACGGCACTCCTTGCCATCACTGCTGTAGATCACGAGCTGCGCGACATATGGATCCTCGTCAGTTGGCTTGTCGTCGGGGTCGCCGTCCTTGCCCCAGTTGTAGGGCTTCGACTGGGCATCGGATGTGCCAACGTTGCTCAGGACGTGCCACATCTGGCCCTTGCGCTTGATCTCGATGGTGCGGCGTGCCACAAGGTTGTCGGCAATGCCGTTCTTCATCTGGAAGACGACGTCGTCCGGCTCGTAGTAGAATCGGTAGTTGCTCTCAACGATCGGGCTGACGATGGGATAATCCTTGCCCGATGGATCGTCCACCGTGATTTCCACGCGCCGGTTCTCGATGCGCCCAAGCGGGTCCTTCGGGTTGGAGGGGGGCGATGGCAGATCGCGGGGAGACTGAATCTGGATGCGCCCAGCCTCGATTCCCCAGATCCGCGTCAGGTAGTCGGCGACGACCTGGGCACGCTTGCCCGAGATATCCTTCGTCTCGCCCAGGTCTGGTTCTGCGCTGTTGCACCCCTGCACCTTGATCTTGATGGTGGGGTTGTTGCGCATGCGATAGCCCACGATGTTGAGCATCGTCCGGTACTTCTCCATCGTGCCGCCGGGAATCGCCGTATCGGAGAACTGATTCGTCTGTGCCTGATCGGTGAAGAGGACGTAGCGGTCGGGAATCACCGCGCTGCCCGAGTCGAAGAAGACGTAGGTCAGCAGCGGATAGAGCTGCTTCACGAGAATCTGGGGGATCAGCAGACCCCGGAAGTTGTAGAGCCTGGCGTCGGGAGCAAGGTCCTTGAGCGTCGGTGCCGGTGCCGTGCTCCACGTCAACACGGGCTGCTGGCCGAGCGGGAAGTCGCGGGTGATCTCCAGATACGTCTTCGTTGCCGGCACGTCGATCGTTGCGTCGATGTCGGGATATCCCTCCACGACGCCGCGCACCTTGATCTTCATTGCGCCGGTGGCGTTCACCACGAACGAGTAGAGGCCGGTGGACTTGTTGTTTGCATCGTTGGAGAGCGTGTCGCCGGTTGCCGCGTTGGTGAAGAGGAGCTTCGCCGAGAGATTGCCGCCGGTGCACTGGTCGAAGACGCGACCCTGGATCAGCACGGCAACGGTGCGCGGCTGCAGGATGCCCATGAAGATGTCGAGCTTGCCGGAGTTCGAAATGTCGGTACGCTCCGAGCTGAAGTAGATCACGTCACCTGCGGCGGGGAGGGCCAGGAACCGCTCATCCTTCGAGGTGTTGAACGGCTCGCCCATGTTCTCCGGCTCGCCCCACGTCCCGTTCTCGCGACGGGTGGAGATGAAGAAGTCGAGTCCACCAAACCCACCGTGTCCTGCCGAGCTAAAGTAGAGTGCGCCCGAGCCGGCGATGATGAAGGGGCTGTCCTCGCGCTCCGGTGTGTTGATCGGTGCGCCCACGTTCTTCGGTGTGGACCAGGTGCCGTCGCCCTGCTTCGTCGAGTAGTAGATATCGCGGTCTCCATCGCCGCCAAGTGCTCCGGGCCGGTTGCTCACGAAGTAGAGCGTCTTGCCGTCCGAGGAGATGGAGGGCTGTGAGTCCCAGTAGGGGGAGTTCACCGACCTGATGTTGCGGACGTTGATCCACTTGTCACCCTCCAGCTCGGCTTCGTACAGGTCGCAGTCGCCCAGACCGTCGGGGCGATTGCAGCCGGTGAAGTAGATCGTCTGTCCGTCGGCAGCAATCGAGGCAACGCCCTCGTTGAGCGTGGTGTTGATCGGTGCGCCGAGGTTGACCGGCTGGGTGAACTCGGTGCTCGTGCGGGAGGTCTTCGTCGTGATCCAGAAGTCGTGTCCGCCAACTCCTCCCTCACGATCGGAGACGTAATACAGCGTCTTGCCGTCGGCGGTGATGGTTGGTGCGTACTCGAGGCTCCCTGTATTGATGAGGGTTCCGAGATTCTTGATGATGAAGTTCGGCTTCGCAGTCTCCGGTGGGGTGTCGGGTTTCGGCTGCGCCTGTGCCGGAAGGCACACGGCGAGTGTCAGCGCGGCGACAAGCCCAAGGAGGTGCAGGGTGGCCCGAGGAGTTCGGGCGCGGCGGGAACTGGAGATGGTCGAAAGATCCATCGACTGGTTGGTGCGGAGTGGACGTTGGTGCGGAATAAGTGCAGGGTTCCGAAGGAGAGCGACGGCAAGCGGCCTGCAAATGGAGTGAAGAACAGGGAGGGAAGTTAGTCCCTTGCGAGGCGCAAGGCAACTTGTTTTTCACCCAATGACCGCAGGAGGTGTTGAGCGTTCCGTTCTTCGGTGTGAGTGATGTAGACACATCAAACGCGAAAACGTCACGATGAACCCTCGAAAAAACGGGGCGAAGAGACCGAGGATCGACATCGCTCGATCTCTTCGCAGGCGCTTCTTCGCTACATGCTCGGTGAGGCTGTGGATGCGGAGGGCTGCCGCATGAATCCGGCGATGGTCATGAGCAGTGCGCCCAGCCCTACCAGATAGAAGCCGATGCCAAACGACCCCATCGCGCCGCCGGCCTCGATCACGATCCAGATGTAGAGCGCCAGCGCCAGCAGACCGAACACCATCACGGCGCGCCCCTTGCCCATGAATCCCAGCAGAAGTCCAAGTGCTCCAAGAGCGATGAAGATGTAGGCGACGATCCTTGTCTCTTCCGTCACCATCATCGTGATGTCCGACCCGGAACTGATGGGTAGAAACACTCCTGCGACTGTCAGCAATCCCCCGATGATTCCCAAAATCTTGTTGATGCTCATTGAACACCTTGCATGGGTTGGTTGGTATGAAGGGCACGGTGCAGCGCGGAGCTGCATCGAATGGACGCTCAGGGGGGTGACGGCGTGCGGAGCACAGAGGAGGGGGTGTCCGTCAGGACGGCGGCAATCATACGAAGAAAGTGAAGGGGGTGCAATCCTGTTGAGCATTGTTCATCGCTTCGTGCCGGACACACGGATACGCGATCATTGCTGCTTCGGCAGCATATTCGTCGGACTCGACGGAGTTTCTTCTACAGTTGTATACCTGCCTTCATTCAAGTCATGGGACGACTCGACGGACGTGTGGCCATCGTGACAGGTGCCGCTGTTGGCAACGGACGCGCCTTCTGCGAGCAGCTCGCTCGCGAGGGCGCACGCATCCTGATTGCCGATATCGCCGACGCAACCGAGGCAATCGAGCGCGTTCGCGCCGCAGGTGGCACCATCGAGGCGTTGCGCACCGACGTGACCGATGAGGAGCAGACGCAGCGGATGGCGCGCGTGGCGCTGGACCGCTTCGGACGGATCGATATCCTTGTCAACAACGTCGGCCTGTATCAGGAGGAGCCGTTCGACCTCATCAGCTACGCCGAGTGGCGCCGGATGCTCAGCGTCAATCTCGACAGCCTGTTCCTTACCACCCGTGCCGTTCTGCCCGCGATGAAGCACCAGGAGTTCGGGCGCATCGTTGCCCTCAGCAGCGATACGGTGTGGCTCGGCACCCCCTACCTCGTCCACTACGTTGCGGCGAAGATGGGGGTGGTGGGGTTTGTTCGCTCGCTGGCCAGCGAGGTGGGGCGCTACGGTATCACCGCCAATGCCGTGACCGTTGGGCTGACCGCAACGCAGCGTCCGGCAGGGGAGCGGCTGGTGGGGAGCCTTCTGGAGCACCTGCTGCCGCAACAGGCGGTGCAGCGGGGGGATGAGCCGGAGGATATCGCCGAGGTTGTGGCGTTCCTGGCCAGCCCCGAGTCGTCGATCATCACCGGCCAGACGATCAACGTTGATGGGGGGATTGCCCGGCATTGAGTTCCAGGCCGTGCGGGTGCCGATCGCGCGCGCAGCCCCACAGCCCTGTCCGTCGAGTCATCCCCTTTGTACACAAGGGAAGGAGCCGGCGGGATCATCGATTCCCACCCTTCTCTGTCGGTCTCGATATCGTCCATTTGGGATTACAATCACGTAATTCGTGAAGTGGCTGCACGGTGTGTGAAAGGGCTGCACGGCTCCAGGCCGATTTCTTCGCCACTCTCGCTTCGTCTAGGCCGTTTTGACCCCTCTCCAGCCCTCTGGCACGCAATGTGCCATGTCATAGCCGTCGGGCACGCAGGCCCCTTCCTGTGACTCTCCCCGCTCGACAGATCCTCGTTCCCTTTTCAACCCTAATCCTGCTCTTGGAGGAGCTCCATCGCATGAAGCTGCGTCATGTCACCCCCGTGGTCGTCGCGTTCATCCTGGCAACGTTTGCGCCTCACCCCAGCGCCGCCCAGTTGACCGGCCCATCGCATATCAACGCCATCCGCGCATCGTTTGCTGCGGAGCCTTCGTACCGCGTCGCCCTGAACGACCGCACGCTCCACCTCGCCGATGCCCGTTCGGGCGCCGAGGTGTGCACCATCTCCGAGTCGGAGCTTGGAACCCTGACGATGCGCAGCTTCGTGGCAACCGACGCTCTCCGCATCGACCGTAGCCAGCTGGATGCAACCATCCAGCAGTACAACGACAACGCGGTGATGGGAACCCTCTGGCGTGTTGCAGAAGGGAAGGGTGTCGAGATTCTCTACCACCTGAATGGCCGCATGATCACCTCGGCCATGGCGGTTGATCTGGCACAGCAGTTTGGTCGGGAGGTTCGCGGCGAGATGATGCAGATCAGCCGGCAGTAGAACCTGGTTCCCGTTTGAGAGGAAAGGATAATCACCACGCGGACCCATCGGGGCCGCGACCACAACGAGAGGAAAGTAGAGAGCGCACTCCCCCGTGCACCATCGCGGAGAGGACGCGGCGCATTCGGCAGAGGCCGGATGCGCCGCGCTTGCATTCGAGCCGGTAGAACGAGCGGTTCCTCGATGAATCCGCTGCGCTCGACTATATGTTTGCTGCGGTGGACCATCACACTGCTGGCCGCGTTCCCTTCCCTAACCCTTTCCTCCATGATCTTCGAGGAGTACTACAGCCGTCTCCGCGGCACAGTTGACACGGCACTTGCAGGGGTGATCGAGCAGACCGAGCCGCGCTCGCTCTACGAGCCGGTGCGGTACATTCTGGACTCCGGGGGAAAGCGTGTCCGTGCGGTGCTGGTGGTGCTGGCGGCCGAGGCAGTGGGGGGAGATCTCGTGGGAGCGCTCAACGCCGGCCTCGCCGTGGAGTTGCTCCACAACTTCACCCTCGTCCACGATGACATCATGGACCGCGCTGCCACGCGGCGTGGACGTGCCACAGTTCACACGAAGTGGGACGAGAGCACCGCGTTGCTGGTGGGCGATGTGCTGGTCGGGCACGCCTACGCAACGTTGCTTCGCACCTCTGTCAGTGAGACTGCGCGGGTGGTGCGTTCGTTCACCCAGGGAATGGTGGATGTGTGCGAGGGACAGGCGCTCGACCGCGAATTCGAGGTGCGCCGCGATGTCTCGCTCGACGAGTACCTCCACATGATCGCGATGAAAACCGGGCGACTTCTGGAGACCGCCGCCGAGCTGGGAGGTCTTGTCGGTGGTGGCACGGTGGAGCAGGTTGATGCGCTTCGCACCTACGCACGTGCTCTTGGCCAGGCGTTTCAGATTCAGGATGATCTGCTCGACCTTACCGCCGATGAGGCAGTGTTCGGCAAGCGCATCGGTGGCGACATCATCGAGGGCAAGCGCACCTACCTCGTTATCCGTGCACTCGATGCGGTGCCCGAGGCCAACCGTGCCCTTCTGGACAGACTCCTCGACGATGGCGGACTGCCAGCCGGGGAGGTGGATGCAGTGCGCGCGCTGTTCGCACAACATGGTGTTCTGGAGAGTGCTGCGCGCGATGTGCGGCTCTGCATGGACCACGCCATCGGTGCACTCGGCACCCTTCCCGCCACTCCTGCCCGTTCGATGCTGATCCACTTTGCGGAGATGCTGCTCGAACGCGACGCATAATCTTTCCCGCACCGATGATTCGCCATACCGTACGGATAAAAAATCGAGCCGGACTTCACACGCGCCCCGCTGCCGGGCTGGTCAAGATGGTAACCCCCTTCAACTGTGAGTTCACTATTGAGCGCGACGGGTTTCGTATCAATGCCCGGAGTATCATCGGCGTGATGACGCTTGCTGCCGAGCAGGGAGCGGAATTGTTCCTTGAATTCGATGGACCGGACGAGGCCGCCGCCGCCGAGGCCATTGTTGCCTATATCGAACGGGGGTTCGACGAAGAGGTCTAGAGGAGGTGGGTCACTGCTTCAGGCACTACCTTCGACTCTTCGTTCCATACAAGGAGCAAAAAGCATTCACGCCGGTTGGCGTTGTCTCGTTCTGCTCTTCGCGGTGAGCGATGCGTGGTGACTGCTCGGCTTCAACGGGAGGGGCGAACGGTGCCCTGAGGGGAGGTGATGGACGGACGCGTCAGTTGCGGAGGAGTGTCGTCGATTCCGGTCGAGTTGTCGCGCAGTTGGATCGAGGCACCACGATGTGCGGGCACGCCGCGGAGAAGGCCCGCCGCTGCCGGGACGTTCAGCACTGTACGGCCACAAAGAGATCGCAATCGGGAATGAAGCACGCTGCCACGCCGTCGGGATCGCCCGCACAGGGGTGCACCGTCAGATCGTCAGCCCCCGTTGAAAGTGCGCCGTGGTTTCAACACCATCCTTGCGGCCTCCAGCCCGAACCCACTCCGATGCTGCGCGGGCAACCGCAGGAGCAGAACGCCCCACATCGACTCCCCTTGCATTTCCCTGTAGGGATTCCGTATGTTTGTCCCTGAGTTGAGCGGCGGTCATCCCCTGACGGCCGTGCAAAGATGCTCAAAGCCGGTCGGTCCCCATGACCGGCTTTTTCTTTTTTATCTCCGCAATTCGAGGGAAACCGCCGTGCTCGATGCACCGAAGGTTTCCCTTTTGTGTGGTAATCCAGCTCTTTCGTCGGTGCCACGCCTGTCTCAATAACTCTCCTCGTCGTTCGGGAAGGCGCTGTTGCGGACGTCGTGGATATAGGAGTGCACCGCCTCGGTGATCTGTTCTGCGAGCCGCGCGTAGCGCCGGACGAAGCGTGGATTGAAGTCGACGGTGAGGCCGAGCATGTCGGCGTAGACGAGGATCTGCCCGTCGCACCCAACGCCTGCACCGATACCGATGGTGGGGATGGAGAGCGAGGCGGTGATCTCTGCGGCGAGCGTTGCCGGCACCTTCTCCAGCACGATGGCGCAGGCTCCGGCCTCCTGCAATGCCAGGGCATCGCGGCGAATGCTCTCTGCCTCGTCCTCGTTGGTGCCACGCGGACGGTAGCCGCCGTAGAGGTTGATCGACTGCGGTTGCAGTCCAAGGTGCCCCACCACCGGAATGCCCGAAGCTGTCATTCGCCGCACTGCCTCCGCGTGTTCGATCCCTCCCTCCAGTTTCACTGCCCGCGCGTCGGTCTCCTTCATGATCCTTCCCGCGTTACGGAATGCCTCGTCGGTGTTGACCTGATAGCTCATGAACGGCATGTCCGCCACCACCATCGCCCGCTCCACGCCGCGCGTCACCGCAAGCGTGTGGTAGATGATCTCGTCGAGAGTGACCGGCAGCGTTGTCTCCCGTCCCTGCACAACGTTGCCAAGGCTGTCTCCGACCAGGATCATATCGACTCCGGCACCGTCGAATATCCGTCCGATCAACGCGTCGTAGGCGGTGAGCGCGGTGATGCGTGTGCCGGTCTGCTTCATCTCCTGAAGGGTGCGTGTCGTCACTCGGCGCGGTTGCTGCATAGGGGTAGGGATGGGGGATTGACGATGATGGAGATAGAGCTGGAGAATGGTCGAATCGGTCAACCGGCGAGCGTCGTGGGCTGCGCCGTCGAGAGCACGGACGTGGGGGATGTGAACGCGGCGGTGATCGCCTCCACAATCGCAGCAAGTGGTGGAAGTGCTCCACCCATGGCCTGTTGCAGCGTTGCGGTTCGTTCGCGAAGGCGCGTTCGCAGCGCCTCGCGGCGATCCTCGGCGAGATTGGGGTGGAGCAGATCGACGATGCGGAGGTGTGCGTCGCCGAGCAGAAGCGAGCCGTGCTGGAGCAGCACCTCACCGTAGCGGCGCTGTGCCGACCCGAGCAGCTTTCGTCCCTGCCAGGTAAGCTCTCTGAGCGCAGAGGCGCTGAAGCAGCTTGCGCTGTCGAGCGTGGCGTAGTGCTCGCGGAAGTCGGGTTGTGCGCGGGAGAAGTCCAGATCGCGCGCGCCGAGTCGCTCCAGACCCGAACGAATCGACTCGGTGATGGCGCCGTAGGTCTCGTGAACGCCGCGCGCGCCGGTAGGCATGGCAACCGCGTAGGTCAACTCCTCCGCGTGCAGCACTGCGCGCCCGCCGGTTGGCCGCCGCACAAGGTCGAATCCCTGCTGCCGCACTGCCTCCGTGTCGATCTCCTCGATCTTCTGTCCGTGCCCGAGCGAGAGGCACCAGGGCCTCCAGGTATAGAGCCGCAAGCGTGGAAGACCGTCGATTGCGCACTGTTCGGCCAGCAGCCGGTCGCGGCGCATCTGCTCCTCGCCGGGGAGGTCGGGATCGAACTGCACTGTCCAGCTGCTCTTCATAATTCGCAAAGGTAGCGCCCCAATTCACCCGTGCAAGCGATCGATACTCTTGCGTACTTTCCTTCCCATGAACCGATCTCCCCGTTTCTCCGGCATCGCCTGTATTGCATGCCTTCTCCTCACCCTCGTCGCCCTTCTCCTCCTCACCTCCAGCGCTCGCGCACAACTCACCGCGCAGGGTGTTGCCGGCCTGCGCCTGGGCAGCCTCCGTGTGCAGGTCGATTCGGTCTCCAAGGCTGATGGATGGGGTTTCACGTCGCTCATCCGCGATCCATACGCTACAACACTCGATCTGCTCCCCGACATGTACGCGCCGCGCACCACCCAGAAGCTCCAGTGCGATTCGAGTGCCCGTCCGCCGTTCTGTACCTATATCGACCGTGTTACTCTTGCCTTCGTTCGAACAGGAGCCGATTTTGTCGTGACGCAGATGACGGTGCGGATGCGCCCCTACGACCTGCAAGGGAATCGCGGGGTGGAGGAATCGCTCAAACTGCACGGCATGCTCTCCCGCGCCTTCTGTTCCGAAGCGTCCTGCACCTCGTCCCCTGCACCGAAAGCTGCACGACTACGCTCTGCACTCACGGCACAGCACGGAGGCGACACAACCGATGTTGGCGTCTGGAGCTGGCCTGCCGGTGCCAAGGAGTCGCTCTCACGGAGTACGCTGCGGCTCATCCGCAACAGGACGACGAAGCAGGTCTGGTGCGAGGTCTTCTATGAGGACCTGCAAAAGCGTTAGGCAAGGCATTCGCGCGCGCACTCCATTCCCAGAGTTGTCCAGCGACCATCCCCAACGGCGACACGGTGCCGTTGGGGATGGTTCTTGAGTTCCTGGCCGCTCGGCGTTGCCGCTGGGCTGGTGGCGTCGGCAAGGACGGTGCGCCGCCCCGGCGTGGCCCGTGCTGTCGTTGCCGGATCAGCGTCCCGACCTAACATATCGTCGCATCCCCTTCCTCTCCCTTCCTTGCACACCGTGTGGTGGGTCTCTATGTTCGTGTGGACTCAATCCAAATAGCTCCGCTGACGCGGCACAAGTGGTATTGCCGATCTGTGGCGTTTCCTCCTCGATGACCGATTCCAGCCCTGCCGTTCCCGTCCGTTCCCTGCTCGATCTGCGGCGTGGCGAGCGCGCCCGAATCGTTGCGCTTCCGCCGGACCCGGTGCTGCGTTCGCAGTGCATTCGCCTTGGCCTGACTGCCGGCGCCACGGTCTCGTGTGCCGTGCGGCTTCCCGGAGGGACCGTCGTGCTTGAGACGGAACGGCAGGAGCTTGCGCTTGGGCGTTCCCTTGCCGGATCGATTACGATTGAGTCCGATACCGATGCCGGGTAGAGCCGCCTGCTGGCTGCTCCGAACGCTCTGCTTCTGCTTATCTCCGACACGATGCTCACTCATGACTCGGGCCTGACTCCCGACGACGTTACCGACGTTCTCCCCCACACCGGCCACCGTCACCACGATGGTGCCGGGGCGTTCCTCGACAGGCACCACACGCGGCTGGTGCTGGTAGGAAATCCCAACGTCGGCAAATCGGTCTTCTTCAATCACCTCACCGGACTCTACGTCGACGTCAGCAACTTCCCCGGCACCACTGTCGAAATCTCTCGCGGCTCGCACGGCCCGTGGGCCGTCTACGACACGCCGGGCATCTACGGTGTCAGCAGCTTCAACGACGAGGAGCGGGTAGCGCGGGACGTGATCCTTGAAGCTGATATCGTGCTGAACGTTGTGGACGCTGTGCACCTCGAACGCGATCTCTTCCTCACGATGCAGCTCGTCGATATGGGGAAGCGGGTGGCGGTCTGCCTGAACATGATGGATGAGGCGCGGGCGCGCGGCGTTGAGATCGACGTGGCGGAACTGGAGCGTCGGCTCGGCGTGCCGGTGCTCCCTACGGAAGCCGTTCGAGGCGTCGGGTTCGATAGGCTCGATGCCCACATCGCCTCGGCCACGACCGGCCACGCCGAGCCGACGCTCCATCGCCGCCTGCACGACCTGCTGGATCGTGTGGGGTCGCAGGCCGAAGGGTTGATGGTGCTGGAGGGGGATGCCGTGATTGCCGAGCGGCACGGCGTGCCGCCGGGAGAGGATCGCGAGCAGCTCTACGTGCAGCGGCGGAACAGGGTGAACCGCACGCTCGACCGTGTGGTGCGGGTGCGCGAGACGAAGCGCAGCCTTGCAGCGCGGATCGGAAGGCTTGCCGTCTCCCCCTGGGCGGGCTTGCCGATGCTGCTGGCGGTGCTGTACGGACTCTACGTCGTGATCGGTACGTTCATCGCGGGAGACGTGGTGAACTTTACCGAGGGGACCATCGGCAACCGCCTGATGGAGCCGGCGGTGAAGGATGGAATTGCAAGAATTGCGGGAGCCGAGATCACGGTGGAGAGGATTGTGGCCGACGCGGAGGGGGAGGACTCAACGGCAGCGACGCAGAGCTTCGTCTTCCCCGATGGCACCGACGCCGATCCTGTCGGCGCTGCGCGAATGGAGAGTTTCCGCGCCGGTGGCCTTCACGACATCCACTACACCTTCCGCAACCCTGCGGTGCAGATCTTCTTCGGGGAGTTCGGCGCGTTCACGATGACGGTGACGTACGTTCTCTTCCTTCTGCTGCCGCTGGTGATCGGCTTCTACGCGGCGCTTGCGGTGCTCGAGGATTCGGGCTACCTGCCCCGGCTCGCAACGCTTGTGGACCGCACACTGACAGGGCTGGGATTGAACGGACGTGCAATCATTCCGTTGATTCTCGGCTTCGGCTGCGTGACGATGGCGACCATCACCACGCGTCTGCTGGGAACCGACCGCGAGAAGCGCATCGCCACAACGATTCTTCAGTTCGCCATTCCCTGTTCGGCGCAGCTTGCGGTGATTGCGGCGCTTCTGGCAGGTGCCGGGTTCAAGGCAATGCTGATCTACGTTGCGGTGATCCTCGCAGTGTTCGTTGCCATCGGCACTGCGCTCGACCGCGTGCTGCCGGGGAAGAGTTCTCCGCTGCTGCTCGACCTTCCGCCGATGCGCCTGCCGCAGCTTCGCAACGTTGCGCAGAAGACGTGGACGCGCACCCTCAGCTTCATGAAGGAGGCCACGCCGTGGTTCTTCATCGGCGCACTTGCGGTTTCTGCGCTGCAGGTGAGCGGTCTTCTCGACGGATTCACCAACCTGCTGGAGCCGCTCACCACCGGCTGGTTGAAGCTGCCACGCGAGGCGGGCACGGCGTTCGTGATGGGGCTTGTACGTCGTGACTTCGGTGCAGCGGGACTCTACGATCTCTCCCTCTCACCCATGCAAACCGTTGTTGCTCTCACGGTAATCACTCTGTTCGTGCCCTGCATTGCTTCGCTGATGGTGATGTTGAAGGAGCGGGGCGTACGCGAGGGGATGGTGATCTGGCTCGGAAGCTGGGTGCTTGCGTTCGGCGTTGGCGGGCTTGTGGCGCTGGTCATTCTGTAGATGTTCCTCGGTGTCACCAGTGGCTGGCTTCGCTGCCGAGGCGGAGGGAAGAGTGGCGGGATTCCTTGAACCTGCCCTTTGATCGGTTGCCGAGAGCTGCGCACGTTCGCCCGCACCCTCGGTGGAAGGTTGGTATGTTGCAGGGAAGCGGCGACGCCACGGCGCTGGCGCAGCACCGATGGAGGCTGACGAGCACTGGAGTCGCGACTCTGGTTGTCGCGGGATCGGCTCGGACATCGGGACGTTCAATCATCTCAGCCATGGGGTACACGCAGCGCTCGGGTTCGAGGATGTTGAGCCGATCGTCATCTTCCGCAAACCCCTGACCCCGCAGTGCTGATCGCTGCTGTAATTCGTTGACCAGGCAGAGCACCATGAAACTCCAGTACGACAAGAGCAACGACACGCTGCATATCCACCTCGATGTGCGCGATGTTCAGGATACGTTCGAGGTGATGCCGGGTGTCCTTCTCCAGTTCGACGATCAGGGGCATCTGGTCGGCATCGGTGTGGCAAATGCAAGCCATATGGCCGACCTGACAAGCGTCGAGACCGAGGGCCTCTCCAGCGCAACGCCCGGCTGAACGCGATGAAACTCTTCCGCCGCGCGCACCATGCCGCCGATACCGCACACCCACCGCAGTTTTCGCTGCCGGTGCTGAACGGTGTGGGCGATGCGGGACTGGCGGAGAAGCTTCGCAGCGAACAGCGCACCTGCCCAACCTGCGGCTACGCGATCTCCAACCCGATGACCGATCGCTGCCCGCGCTGCTTCGGGACGGTTCACCTCAGCGAACACACGAATTGCGGTTCGTGCAGCCATCAGGGGAATTGCGAGTTCCACTCGCCTCCGGGACGCGGAGTGTGAGGCTATACAGATGTATATTTATTCAATCGTACAATCAGAACGGCCACACAGTTTTGCGCTGTGTGGCCGTCTGGGGTATCAGGGGTAGCGAGTACTGTTTTCCGTCCTTCAAGAGCCTACCTGCGCTGCAAACGCTTCGATCAGCGGCACGATCCATTCTTCAGTCTTCTCGAAACGATAGCCTGCTGCCTTCGCCTTCGATGTGTCGAGTGTACGGCTCGATGCGGGAAAGAAGGCGGATTCGTCGATCTCCAGACGGTTCTCGATCCGTGCGGCGCGGCCTGTTGTCGTCTCGATCATGGCGATGATCTCTCCGGCGGAAATCGCCCCATCCGAACAGGCATTCCAGGCTCCTGATTCACGCCTCCCTAAAAGCCAGCAAAGAAACGCAGCCGCCTCGCCTGAAGAAATGAGCGAACATTCCGCGTTGAGGGCTGGTACGGCAATCACCTCACCGGCAATCACGCGCTCCACCTGTACGTGGAGTCGTCGTGTATAGTCATCGGCTCCCAGAACAATCGGCAACCGGGCTGCCATCACTGGAAAGCGAGCATGCTGGAACAGTGCTGCCTCCGCCAGGCGCTTCCCGTCGCGATAGTTGAAGTCGGGACGGCGTCCGTGCAGGACGTTGAGCCGGAGCGGATCGAATGCGCTTTCCGGCAGAGCCGTCCCGCCACAGTACACCGCCTGCGAGGAGGTCATGATGTAACGACCGACACAGCCGTCGAGCACCTCGCAGATGTCGAGCGCATCGTTCGGCGCGTAGCAGAGCTGGTCGTAGACGACATCCCACGATCTGCCGCCCAGTGTTTCCACGAGCGAGGATCGAAGGGAGCGGTCGAGGCGAAGGTGCTGTATCCGTTCGTGTGCCCGTACCGGACTGTTCCCTCGCGTTCCGACCGTGACAGTATATCCCTGGTTGACGAGGAGATCCACCAGTCTTCTGCCGAAGTAGCGGGTTCCTCCCAGGACGAGTGCCGTGGCGCTCATCCTACTCGTTCAGCAGCTCTTCGACCGTATCGTAGGTAAAGTTGTCGATAGCGCGAACGATACCCTTCTTGTCGATCAGCACGGCGTGGGGGATGCTGGTAACGGCGTAGCGCACGGCAACGGCATTGTTCCAGTAGTTTCCGTCGGCGGTGTGGCTCCAGGTCATTGCGCTGTCGCGGATGGTGCGCCGCCAGCTCTCCAGATCGCGGTCGAGCGAGACGCTCAGAATCGTCAGTGGGCGTCCGTCGAACGTTCGCTGGAGGTCGTGAAACTGGTGGATCGTGCGGAGGCAGGGAACGCACCAGCTCGCCCAGAAATCAACCACCACCACTCTTCCCCGCAGGCTGCTCAGGACGATGGGATTTCCATCGGGGTCGTTCTGCGTGAAGTCCGGCGCGGCCTGTCCCACCTTCGGTGGAAGGCCGTAGGCGGGAGGGTTCGTGAGGTCGCCTCCGGCACACGAGGTGAGAAGTGTGGCAAGAAGGAGTGCGGAGAGAATCCGGGTCATTGCTCTTGAAGGACGTTGTATGCGATCTACAACCGACCGAGGTTCTGTGCAAGGATCAGCGCCGCCACTCCTATCAGCAGCACACTGAATGCGCGGCGCAGCGTTGACGCCTCGATCCTGCGCGCGAGCGCGGTTCCGATCAGGGCGCCTCCAGCGGTGAGCGCGGTGAAGATCAGGATGTAGGGGAAGAGGGAGATGGAGCCGACAACCGTGGTTTCAAGCTGCACCAGCACGCCACGCTGCACGAAGTAGGCCGCAAAGGCCGAGGCGCTGTTGAGACCGATGGTGAGCAGACTGGTGCCGATGGCCCGCTTCATGTCGATCCGCCCGAGCAGCACGAGCGCCGGAACGATGGCAACTCCACCTCCAACACCCACAAGTCCTGTGAGCAGGCCCACCCCCATGCCCTGGGCCAGCACCGCCCAGAAGGGGCGCACGGGCGTTGGGGTTTGCGGTGCGGGGCGAAGCATCAGAACCGCCACTGCGATCATCGCACAGGCGAAGAGAGTGAGAAGTCGTGGACCGCCGATGAGGGACTGGAACTGCGCTCCGCCGAACGCCCCAACCGACGAGCCGATGGCGAAGAGGATGCCGGTGCGGAGTGCCATATTGCCGGACCGATTGTGGGGCCATGCCGCCACGAGGCTTGCCACTCCCACCACGATCATGCTCACTGTCACGGCGAGCTTCTCCTCCAGTCCGGCTATGTAGATCAGCACCGGAACTGCCAGAATGCTTCCGCCACCGCCGAGCATTCCCAGCAGTATTCCAACAACAAGGCCAAGCAGCGGCGCCAGGGCGTGCAGCTCGGTCATCGCATCGCTCCTTCGGTGCAGGTCCGGGAATTGTTTCCCTTGCAGCGGGTGTTACCCCCTGGAAGCCTGCGGCGAGTCCTGTCCTTCACTCTTTCATCAATACCCATAATGCCTGGTGCATTCTTCGGCTGGCTTTCGGAGTTCATGCGTCGTCCACCGCAGCGTGATGCCGGGAAGGGAGCGCCCTTCCTGGTTATTGGTCATCGCGGTGTGCCCTGCGTCGCTGTCGAGAACACCATCGACAGTTTCCGCCGCGCACTCGACGCCGGGGCGAACGCGCTGGAAATGGATGTCTGCCTCACGCGCGACGGGAGGATTGTGATCTGGCACGACTGGGACCCGTGCGGGTCGATCTGCCGCATCCGCGAGCGTGGACTGGAACCGGCGGTGCTCTACCGTCCGCTCCTGCCGGAGGAGCCGAAACGCCGCTCGGTCCATCTGGTGGACCATGCGGAGCTTGTGGCAACCTACGGCTATGCCCTGAAGTCCGACGGCGAGCAGATCGTTCGCGGCGTCATTCCGACGCTCGATGAAGTGATCGCCACGGTCTGCTGCGATCAGCGCCTGCAGGCGATCTTCCTGGATATCAAGCTTCCCGAGGAGGAGGTTGGGTTGGTGCCCGTGCTCGTCGAGAGCATCGACCGGGTGCTCCGTTCGTGTCCACCGCACGTGCTGGTGGTGCTGGAGACCTCCTGCGTTGCAGTGCTTCGGGCGATGATCGGCGCTGCCCCCTACCACAACTACACGTTCGATCGTGAGCCGATAGCGGGCATTGCCGTGAGTACGCGGAAGTGGAGCGCCGTGCGCACGGCCATCGACTTCGGCATCGGTTACGCCACACCCCAGCAGCCGCGTATCCTCACGTTTGCGCCGTGGGTCACCCATCGCCGCATTGTTCGGAGCGAGATGCGCCGCTTCCGCCAGCACAACGCGCACAATCCCCAGCAGCCTCTTCGTGGGGTCATTCCGTTCACCATCAACGAGGAGCCGAAGATGGAGTGGCTGATGCGAATGGGGGTTCACGGGATGCAGACGGATCGTCCCGACCTTCTGCGCCGCGTTGCCGAGCGGCTTGGCCGCCGCTTCGTGCTGGATGGGGAGGGGGTTGCCTCTACAGCGTCCCCCCTCATGAACCGAAACGCCCGCCAGGTTGGGGTCGGCATAGACTCCTGACATTCTACAAGGTCAGAGCCGGATCATCGCGACTCCATGACCGCTTCACCCTCTACCAGCGGAGCGCCTTCCCGGCGCAGGGCGTTCATTCCTCCAGTCACCTCCACAAGGTTGAAACCCGCTGCGTGCAGATAGGCGCTGGCCACCGCCGAGCGGATACCCGACTGGCAGTGGAGGTAGATCGTGCGGTCGTGTGGGAGCGACCCCACGCCGGAGGCGAGCTGCGTATGCGGAATGAGGTGCGCGTTCTCGAAGTGGCCGGAGGCGAACTCGGCTCTGTTGCGCACGTCGAGAATCATCGGGTCGGTTGGAAGAACGTCGCGCAGGAAGGTTGCTGCGTCGATCCTGTCGATATGCGCGGTGCTCTCCGGGTGGTTCTCCAGGAGGCTCTCCAGCGTTGCAGGGGTTGCGTGCCCCACCACGTTGTCGATGCCGACGCGCACGAGCATCCTGACGGCCTCATCCACGCGATCACTCTCACAGACCACGATCACCGCTGCTGCTGGATCGATGTACGAGCCTGCCAGTGTGGCGAAGGTCCGGTTGAGAGGAATCTGGATCGATCCGCGCAGGTGCCGTTCTGCAAACTGGTCGAAGGGGCGGGTGTCGACCACCATTATGCCTGCCGCGCGGTGGAGAAGCGCATCGGCGTCGAGCAGGGCGGGGTGTGGCAATCCTCCGAGCAGTGCCGGACCATCGCGGTTCTCCCGCTTCATCCGTGCGAAGTAGGTGGGTGGGGCGGGTTGTCCGGCGAGCACATCGTCAACGAACGGGCGCTCTCCCTTGGCCGCCATCGCAATGGCGTTGTTCGTGCGCCGTTCGTAGCCAACGGTTGACTGGGGGATGGCGCCGAGCGCCTTGCCACACGCCGAGCCTGCACCGTGCCCCGGCCACACCTGCATGTACTCTGGAAAGGTGTTGAAGAGTTCGAGGGATTCGAAGAGCCTGCGCGCTGCCGGCTCTGCCGCACCGCTCTGGCCCGCTGCCGATTCCAGCAGGTCGGGCCGCCCCACATCGCCAACGAACACGAAGTCCCCGGTTGCCACCCCGAGCGGTTCGCTTGCGCCTGCGCCGCGATCCGTCACCACGAAGCTCATGTGTTCGGGGGTGTGCCCCGGTGTGTGGAGTGCGCGGAAGTCGATGTTCCCCACACTGAAGGTTTGGTCGTGGTGCAGCAGATGGTGGGGATAGCTGCCGCCGTTGCTGTGTGCGTCAAGCCAGCGATAGTTCCACTCCTCGCCTCCCATGCCGGAGAGATAGAGCGTTGCGCCGGTGACCTCGGCCAGTTCGCGCGCACCCGAGAGGAAGTCGGCGTGGATGTGCGTCTCGGCAACGGCCGTGATGCGCAGACCCTCACGGCGTGCGGCATCGATGTACCGGTCGATGTCGCGTTCCGGGTCGATCACGAGCGCCTCGCCCGTACGCTGGCAACCGATGAGATAGGATGCCTGTGCAAGTGCGTCGTCGTAGAGTTGGCGGAAAAGCATGGGAGGATTGAGCGTCGAAGAGTGGAGGAGTTGGGAGGCGAGAGAAGTGATGCCGGAAAAAGCGGTATGCGAGAAGGAGCCTGACAGGTGCCGTGCGCTGCGCGTGCTAGCTCTGAAGCTCACGCAGCGTCTCCACAAGGAAGCCCAGCTGTTCTGATGCCGCCTGCAGGCGGTCATCGAGGGATGTCATGGCTGTTCGAGTCGTGAGCATCCCGGAAATCTCTACCACCCGCAGGTGGTTCAGTTCCAGCGCCGTCGCGATCATCGTCAGCTGGTCGATCATCGCATCGTAGCGCTTCTGTTGCGCCTCCAGCCCTTCGAGCAGTGCCCGCCGCATATCGATCAGCGGGGAGTGGGGGTCGCCCGCGCGGAGCGTGGCGATCTCCCGCTCCAGATCGCGCACATTGTGGCGGCTCAGCTGGTACTCCTCCATCACGATCTGCTTGTAGAGCGCATGAACGCGGCGGTGGGCGTCGCGGAGCACGGGACGGTAGGCGCCGAACAGCGTCTTTCGCTCGCGGCGCGGCACCGAGCGAATGGCGCGCCGGGTGAGCGTTGCAGCGGTCGAAGCGCTGGTCATCGTGCTCCGAATCTGTGCCTGCCGCCGTTTGCGGTCCAGGTGGTCGAGTCCGCGCTGCACCAGTCCTGTGATCGTCTGGCGTGCGTGGGCCGTGGTTGTTGCGGGGCGGATGGTGGGGGGCGCCGGCGTTGCGTTCTCGCCCCCGAATCGGGCCATCGTCCTGTCGACAACGTCGTCGATCATCTCGCCGAAGCGGATAAAGAGATTATCTCCCCAGAAGGGAGTGCGCGAGCTGTCGTTGCCGGACATAAGTGTTTCTGGTGAGGTTCGGGAATCGGCAAGTTACGGCGTCTGGAGACGATTGGTCGAGGGGCTGGAAAGAAGGTGCACAGGCCCGAAGGTGCTGCACGGGCATTCGATGGTGTCGACCGCCGGCGCGGGCTGGTCCTTGGTTGTTCGGGGCGCTGCTACGCAGCGGCCGCCGGAGAGATGCACCGCCGGGAAAAATGTGCCGGAAGGTTCACCGGGGGGGGAGGAAGTGCGAGGGATGATGCGCCTCTCTTACCACTTTCAACGTTCATCGTTCGGCTCCCGGCGCGCGACTTCGCGATATTGTAGGCCCGACGGATCCATCATCTCCGTATCCTGTCGTCCTTTCCGACTCCGATTTCTCATTCCCAATTCCTCATTCCCAACCCCGACAATGAACTACCGGATCGAACGCGATACGATGGGGGAGATGCAGGTCCCCCACGACCGATACTATGGCGCGCAGACTGCTCGCTCGCTGGAGAACTTCAAGATTGGCGGGGATCGGTTCCCGCGTGAGATGATCCGCGCACTCGGCGTGCTGAAGCGTGCAGCGGCGGAGGCAAACGCGGAGCTGGGTCTGCTTCCGGCGGAGAAGGCGGATCTGATCGTTCGTGCCGCAAACGAGGTGATCGACGGTGGGCTTGACGATCATTTCCCGCTCGTCGTGTGGCAGACGGGTTCGGGAACGCAGACGAACATGAACACCAACGAGGTAATCGCCAACCGTGCCATCGAAATGGCGGGGGGGGAGATGGGGAGCAAGACGCCGATTCACCCGAACGATGACGTCAACAAGGCGCAGTCCAGCAACGACACCTTCCCCACGGCGATGCACATCGCCGCGGCGGAGCGGATCGTTCGCCACCTCGTTCCGCGCGTGGAGCGGCTGCGCGACACGCTGCGCTCGAAGAGCGAGGAGTTCATGGATGTGGTGAAGATTGGCCGCACCCACCTGATGGACGCCACACCTCTCACCCTGGGCCAGGAGATCAGCGGATGGGCGCAGCAACTGGAGAACGACCTGGTCCGGCTGCGGCTGGTGCTGGAGGGACTCTACGAGCTGGCGCTCGGCGGCACCGCCGTTGGCACCGGACTGAACACCCACCCGGAGTTCGCTGTACGGGCGGCGGAGCGCATTGCGTCGATCACCGAACTGCCGTTCCGCTCGGCACCGAACAAGTTCGAGGCGCTTGCCGCGCACGACGCCATCGTGTTTGCGTCCGGTGCCTTGAAGACTCTCGCGTGCAGCCTGATGAAGATTGCCAACGACGTGCGCTGGCTGGCCTCGGGTCCGCGTTCGGGTATCGGAGAGATCACCATCCCGGAGAACGAGCCGGGGAGTTCGATCATGCCGGGGAAGGTGAACCCCACACAGAGCGAGGCGATGACGATGGTGTGCGCGCAGGTGCTCGGCAACGACGTTGCGATAAACGTCGGCGGAATGAGCGGCAACTTCGAGCTGAACGTCTTCAAGCCGTTGATGATCTTCAATCTGCTCAACTCGGTGCGTCTGCTCGGTGATGCGTGCGAGAGTTTCGATGAGCACTGCGCCGCCGGCATCGAGCCGAACCGCGGCGGTATCCAGCGACATCTGGAGAACAGCCTGATGCTCGTCACCGCGCTCAACCCGCACATCGGCTACGATAACGCCGCAGCGATCGCGAAGAAGGCGCACAAGGAGGGCACCACGCTGCGTGAGGCCGCCATTGCGCTCGGTCACCTCACCAGCGAGCAGTTCGACGAATGGATCCGTCCAGAGGACATGGTGGGTGCGATGGCGCAGGGATAGGGGAGGCGATTCGCTTGACACAGCGCCTTCCGACCCTGGTGGTCGGAAGGCGCCTGCTGCTGCCGGCGAGTATCCCGTGAGTGTGCAGGATGGTTCCTCCAGCGGATCAGATCCAAAGGGGGCGCAATCTTCCCATTCCGGTCGGTTCGCTCCTCTCTTCTCCCGCTTGCTGATCGCCCACTGCACGAGGTTCACGGAGCGGACAAGGAACCCTCCGGCCCATTTTTCCGTTACCCTCTCCAGCGGGCAGCTTCGATGCCTCACCATTGCTGGCTGTTCCGTGCAGACTCCGTCTCACCTATCACCGTACTTCCAGGAACGTCATGTATAGAATTGACGATCGCCCTCACGATCGCCGTGCGGAGCACAGCACTTCTCTTGCAATTCTCTCCACCTACATTCCCCGCCAGTGTGGGCTTGCCACCTTTTCGAACGATCTTGCCAGAGGAATTCGTCGTGCCGATCCCGGCGCACACGTTCGCATTCTTGCGATTGACGACGACGAGCGCACACAGCCCTATCCGCCCGATGTCGCTCGAACCATACGCAGGAACTGGCGCCCGAGCTACCGCGAACTCGCTGCATGGATCAACGACAGCGACGTCGAGGCGCTGCTCGTGCAGCACGAGTTCGGCATCTTTGGCGGGCCGGAGGGGGCCTGGCTGATCGACCTTCTCGATCACGTCCGCTGCCCCGTCATCACCACGCTCCACACGGTGTTGCAGGATCCTGCGCCCCACTACCTGCGTCGCATGCACGAGGTGATCGAGCGGAGCACACGCCTGGTGGCGCTCACGCCGAGCGCCGTCGATATCCTCGGTGATCGCTACGGAGTCGAGCGCAGCGTTGTCGAAGTGCTGCCACACGGCGTTCCCGACCGTCCCTTCATCCCACCTGCCTCGCGTCGTGCCGCCATCAAGGCTGAGGGACGCACGGTGCTGATGACCTTCGGTCTGCTCGGGCCAAGCAAGGGGATCGAGGATATGATCGCTGCGATGGTGACGGTTGTGCAGACCCACCCGGAAGCGCTCTACCTCGTTGTGGGAGCAACCCATCCTGGAGTGGCGGCTCACGCTGGCGAGAGCTATCGCCACGCGCTCGAAGAGCAGGTGGCGCGACTGGGACTCCAGAACAACATTCGCTTCATCGATCGCTATATGGAGTCCGATGAACTGTTCCAGTGGATCGAGGCGTGCGACGTGTACGTAACACCCTACCCGAACCGCGACCAGATCAGCAGCGGCACCGTGGCAATTGCTCTGGGGCTGGGACGGGCCGTGGTTTCCACGCGGTTCCGGTATGCAGAGGACCTCCTCGCCGATGGACGCGGTCTGCTTGTCGAGCCGAGCGCGCCGGGTGAACTGGCCTCGGCGGTGCTCGCGCTGCTGGATGATCCCGAGCGGCGGCAGCAGCTCCAGCAGCGCGCCTACGCGTATGGCAGAAGCATGACGTGGGAGTCGGTGGGGCGTGGCTATCTTGACGTCGTCCGGCTGCTGCTTCCGGTTGATACCTTCGCCGGTACTGGCACCGACGGACTCCCCGTTCCGGTGGCTCCCTTGCTCTCTGTACGTCAAGGCACCACCTACGCTCACCGCGCGGTACCCGGCTGATCGATCCGCGGGCAGGGCGGCGTTCCTCCTTGTCGTTCGGGGCGACGATATCCATCAGCCTGTGGTTTTCTATGACATCGGTGCACGCCGCCTCTCCCATCCCTGTCGAGAGGCTGTCGGAGCGGTTCGTTCCACAACAGACGCGGGTTATCATGCGCCCGTTCGACCTCGGCGAGCAGCGAACCCGCCGTGTGGTTGAACGGGTGTGTGCGTTGAGCGAGGAGGAGGTGCGAACGACGCTTGAGGAGACGATTGCGGCGTTCGAGGGTCGGCATCGGCATTTCCGGGAGACGCTCCTGCGCCATGCCGAGTGGGGGCTGAACGTTGCGCAGATGAGAGAGGGGATCAGCGACGAGCGGAGACTGCTCATCGGCGCGATGTTCACCAAGGAGTATTCGATAAGTGCCGCGGCGATGTTCAATCCCTCGATCGTTCCCGCTCCCGATCAGTCGGGGTGTGCCGAGGGGGAGCAGCGTTTCATCATGTCCTTTCGGGCAACGGGGGAGGGGCATCTCAGTTCCATCGAGTTCCGTTCCGGCACGATCGACCAGACGGGAGATGTCACCCTCGATGAGGTCAGTCCCTATCTCGAATCCGCGGAGCTGCTTCCCGACGACCGTTATCTGCGGCATCTCGTTGCGCGCAAGCTGGAGGAGATGGGGCTTGGTCGCGCTCGTTCCGCCGTGCTGCTCGACTATCTCCCCGAACAGTTCACCATCTCGCAGCTCGACGAAACCGTCAACCGGCTTGGTCGTGCGGGAACTGCGCCGCCGGGAGAGGTGGTTGACGCAACGCGGTGGCTGTGCCACTCGAACTACACCATCCGTTTCAATCCCGAGCATCCTATCAGCGAGCGGATCATCTTTCCGGTGAGCGAGAACGAGCGGCGCGGGATCGAGGATGCGCGCTTTGTCCGTTTCGTTGAGGAGGATGGCTCCGTGCTCTACATGGCGACCTACAGCGCCTACAATGGCGTGCGCGTGCTGCCGCAGATGATCGAGACGACGGACTTCGTGACCTTTCACGTGCGCACGCTGAACGGGCCTGCCGCGCGCGACAAGGGGATGGCGCTCTTTCCCAGAAAGATTGGCGGACGGTACTACATGATCGGCCGGATCGACGGGGAGAACCTGTACCTGCTCGATAGCGACAACGTCCACTTCTGGCACGATGCCGAACTGCTGCGCCGCCCCACCTACCCGTGGGAGATGGTGCAGATCGGCAACAACGGCTCGCCGCTCGAGACGCCGGAGGGATGGCTGCTGCTCACCCACGGCGTTGGACCGATGCGCACCTACTCGATGGGCTGCCTGCTGCTCGACCTCGACGAACCTCGGCGGGTGATCGGCGCGCTCAACCTGCCGCTGCTCGCCCCCACCGGAGCGGAGCGTGAGGGCTACGTGCCAAACGTGGTCTACAGCTGTGGTGCGATGATTCACGGGAATTTTGTCGTGACACCCTACGCCGTTTCCGATAGCGCGAGCGGCATTGCCCTGATTCCACTGAGCGCACTGCTCAAACGACTGAAGGGAACGCGAACGTAGGGGGGAGAGCGTCGGGAAAGGGCGTGTGCCGATGTAGATATATCCGTCCCGCGCATTGTAGGGTTCCATGCCTGGTTGCCTGCGCCGCGTCCGGGGCGATGTCCGTATCACGAACGGTGGGGGGGACGTTTCCCTGCCGCAGTGTTTGGAGCGTTCACCACTTCTTCATCGAACTATCGCATCGCCTTGGGTGTTTCGAGTCTGGTCTCGGCATCCCTGGCAGATTTCACGTTCCCCCGGTTCCCATGCAGCATCGTTCCACGCTCTCCTCCACTGTCGACCATCCACCTGCGCCCGCTGCCGGAGCGTCGATGACGCGGGCAATCGATCTTCGCCACTTCTTCCGGCTCTGCGACGGCACCGGCATTCTCCAGCATGCGACGTTCGCGGTTCCCTGCCGCGCGCACGGCTACTGCACCGACGACGTTGCGCGTGCGCTCGTGGTTGCCGTCGGGCTGCGTGAACTGGTGGCGGGCGCTGACCGCGAACGGCTTGTGGAGATCGAGCACGTGATGCTCTCCTTCCTGCTCGACGCCTTCAATCCCGCGTTGGGTCGGTTTCGCAACTTCATGGCGTACGACAGACGGTGGCTTGAGGAGGGGGGGAGCGATGATTCGTGGGGGCGGGCGATGTGGGGGCTTGGCACGGCTGCCGCTGCGGGGCGTTCCGATGGTGGGCGGCGTCTCGCGCGCGAAGTGTTCAACGGGGGGCGCCCGGCACGAAGGTCGATGACCTCGCTTCGGGCGTGGGCCTACGGTTTGCTGGGCTACGCCGCAATCCCCGAAACCGCAGTCCCCGGCGAACTGCACGACGAGGCACTGGAGCTTGTGGATCGGCTGCTTGCCTCGTACGGCAACGCTTCTCGACGGGGGTGGAGGTGGTGCGAACCTGTTGCCACCTACGACAACGCCATCGTTCCCCTCGCACTCCAGCGTGCCGGGTGTGTGCTCGGTCTCTCCGCTCCCTGCCGTGCCGCGCGGGAGATGGGGGAGTGGCTGTTCGACGCGCAGACTGCGCCGATTGGTCATCTCTCGCTCTTCGGCAACGAGGGATGGTGCGCCGATACCGAGAGGCGCGCAACGTTCGACCAGCAGCCAATCGACGCTGCGTCGCTGGCAATGCTTGCCTTCGAGTTGTGGCGTGATACGGGGGAGAACGAGTGGAGGAGGCGTGGAGAATCTGCTCTGGCGTGGTTTCGTGGGCACAACGACCTCAAAACGTCGCTGGTGGACGCAGAAACAGGGGGATGCTGCGATGGGTTGACTGCCGAGGGTGTCAATCTGAATCAGGGTGCGGAGTCTACACTCGTTTGGCTGATGGCTCGTCATGCTGAGGTACTCGCCAGCGTCGAACGCTAACGCCACCACAACCTGGTCACCGAGCTTTTCCACCCCCTTGCCTTCGGTGTTCCGGTGTCGTAAGTTTTCGCTCCCCGAGTTGTGACTGCCTCCACGCATCCACACCACCCACGTTCATGCACCGTCGCTCGTTTTTGAAGGGAGTTGCCGCTGTCGGTACCGGCATCGTCCCCCTCTCCAATCTTGCTCACGCCGCTGGCGGACGGGTAGTTCCTGCGGCTCCCTATCGCTCATTCTGCGGTGGGGACATGCCGCGCATGCTGGCGGTGGTCTCCGACACGCAGCGTACCGGCACCCTCGAGCGCATCATGCTCCAGCGTGAGCAGAACGACGCAGCGCGGGCGGTCGTGCTCCGCTCCATTGCCGATGCCTCCCCGGATGCCCTGTTGATGCTCGGTGACCAGGTGTGTGGCGGTGATGACGCGGAGGCGTGGGCACACTTCAACAGGGTGATGGTGCCCGTGCGGGAGCGCGGCATTCCGATTCGCGCGATGCGCGGCAACCACGAGTACGAGGGGCGCCGTCGCGAGTGTTTCGGTTATTTCGCCGATCACTTCCCCGACCAGTGTGAGGATATCCTCCACCATCGCATGCGGCTCGGCTCGCTTCTGCTCATCACGCTCAACTCCAACTTCGGCTGTATCAATCCCGAGTCGGTGGCGCGCCAGGCACGCGAGTATGCGGCGTGGTTGAAGGAGGCGGACGCCGACCCCGAGGTGCAGGGGGTGATTGTTGCCTCCCACCACCCCCCCTACACCAACAGCGATCTCGGCGCCGACGATGACGTCATCGAGCAGTTTGCGCAGCCGTTCGAGCGTGCCCGCAAAACCTGTCTCTTCCTCTCCGGTCACGTTCACAGCTACGAGCGGTTTGTTGTGGGGGGGAAGCACTATATCACGGCCGGTGGCGGTGGTGGTCCACGCCGCACCGTGCGGAACGACAGCGGCAGGCCATTTACCAGCGACGCCTACAGCCGCGGCACGTGGCGTCCGTTCCACTACCTGACGATCGCCATCGAGCCGGCTGGACTCGACGTTCGCACCCATATGCTCATCGGGAACGAGTTTCTTGTGGGAGATGGCGTGCAGATCCCCTTCGCTCTGGCGTAGGAACAGGAGGATAGCGCACAAGAGAACGGGTCTTCACCAGTTGCGGTGAAGACCCGTTCTCTTGTGCGCGCTCGGCAGGATTTGAACCTGCGACCAACGGCTTAGAAGGCCGCCGCTCTATCCACTGAGCTACGAGCGCAGGAATGAGGGATGCGAAGTTATACTGTGCTGCAACGGTGGGCAAGAACCGCCTCGGTAGAGGTGTGTCACAGCAGCAGGACGGCGTATCCCAACCGCAGCAGCCGCAGCCATGCGTGGCGTTGTGCATCGGGCGCGCTGGTGATCCGTTCGCGATGGTAGATGGTGCCGGTGGCCGCTGCAATCCGCCGTATGGAGTCTGCCCGCGTTGCCGCCGTAATCCGGTCCGCGCGCAGCAGCAGACGCATCAGGGTGTGTGCGTGCGGGGATTCTGCCAGGAGAATGAGGGAGGCGTCATTCCACAGACTCCATGCTTCTGTTGGTGAGTGCTGCCACAACCCCGCCACACGCAGTGCCGCGTTCACTACCTCTGCGCTCTCCGTTCCATCGAGTTCCCGCAACGGCCTCTCCGGTACCGGGGGGAACCAGTCGTCTGCGGCGTGCAGGAGTGCGGCGGCGTTGTGTGGGGTAAGGAACAGCTGGGTGTTGCCGGCATTGTCAACCCGTGCAGTGAAATCGCTGGTTGATTGCCACCGTAGTGCCGGTTGCTGGCCGGCATACTGTGGAAGCACCACATCACCGTAGCGGAGGTCGAAAGGGAGGCGGAGTTGTGCCGGATGGGAGGCAATCTCCTGCTCCTCCAGCCAGCGTGTGGCCGATGCTGCCAGCAGGTGCGAGGGTGGAGACGTTCCCACCCTATCCCGCCGCGGCTTCGGTCTCCGGCGACTCGTCGGTGATCTTCTCGACCACTCCATCGCCCCAGAGCCTTTCGATTCTGTAGAACTCGCGCGCCTCGCGGTACATCACGTGAACCACCACCTCGACGAAGTCGAGCACGATCCACTGTCTGCCGGCCCACCCCTCGGTCCTCCAGGGCTTGATCCCAACCGCAGCCAGGCCGTCGGCCACCGAGTCGGCAATCGCCTTCACCTGGGTGTCGTTGCTGCCGGTGGCGATCACAAAAAAGTCGGTGATGTCTGTCAGCTTCCGCACGTCGATCACCACAACGTCCTGTGCCTTCTTCTCAAGCATCAGTTCCGCGGCTGTGCGGGCGAGCGTCTTTGGATGGGAGGGTTTGCGCTGTCGGGTCATATATCTCTTGCTGGGATGGGTGAACTGTTCCTGTCTACTGCATGGGGCGAAGCGTCTGATAGTCGGCGCCGATGACGACGCTGGCGCGCAGATAGAGCGTGCTGTCGAGTTCGGTGCGCACACGTTCCTGCGGGATGCCGAGCGCGTAGGCAACCTTGCGTGCCGACACTGTGTCGCCAACGTGGTCTACGACTGCCGACCGACTTTCCGGTCGCTGTGCGGTTTGCACTTCTGCCACATCGAAGCGGCGCGCGCGCAGATACTCCGTGAAGCGCCGCGCAACGCCGTCCGCACCGCACGCATTGATGACGTTGATCTGGATCTTCTCCCCAGCCTGCACCATCATGTCGCTTCGCTCGATGGTGGCGTCGACGCGTGGATGGAGAAGGTGGCGCCGCACAAGGCCGTAGCCGAGCACGAGCACTGCCGGAACAAGCAGCGCCAGTGCGATGGTTAACACGATCCGCCGCGTCCTCGGGCGCGGAACCGGAGCTGCGTCCTCAAGCGCGCGGCGCTCCGTGTCGCGCAGTTCGTCCCGAAGGCGTGGAGGAGAGGGAGTGGAGGACATTGTGAGTGCAGAAACGATCTAGTGCGCGCGTAACCGTGCAAGGCTGTCGAGTGCCGCCAGCTCGACGGGGGACATGGCTGGGCGGAGGCGGGGACGCTCCCGCTTCCAGAAACGATCCCGTTCCTCCCGGTTCCCGGCCCGCTCCAGAGCAATCAGTGCCTCGGCTGCGGGGAGGCAGAGCGGGCTTGGCTGCTGCGGCGCTCCGCCAACTGCCTGCGCCATCGCCGAATCCTCGGCGGTGGAGTCGGTAATGACCAGCGGAGCGTGGTAGCGGAAGCCTCCGTAGAGCCTGATCGCCTGCTGGTATCGCTCCAGCGCCGTTCTGGACTGTCCCTGTACAATTGCTGCCCCGGTCTCGTTGCGAACATCGCGCAGACTGTCCCCCTCCAACCGGACAATTGCATCAACGTACTCGTATCCGTTGTGCACACCAGCAAGTGGTGGAAGGAACCGTGCACGAGCCAGCAGCAGGAGCGTGTCGCGCGCTGCAACGGATTCGGGCGCGCCGTGCGAGAGACGGAGAGACGGAATAACGGGGATGCGGAGTGTGATGATCGTCGCCCCACGCGTAGCAAGGGGATCGTTCCCGCCACCATCGGTGAAGACCAGCAGCACCGGCGATCTGCGTCCCGCACCGGCGGAAAGCAGACGGTAGGAGTGCACCCAGTGAAAGCCCTGCTGGTCGACAGGAGCGAAGGCTCTATCGGCGCTGTTCCACGCGAAGAGTTCTATTCTGTCGGCGCGTGCGCGCTGCGGCGTGAGGCTGTCGCGGCGGATGCTGGCAACGGCAACGATCCGTCCATCATCGGTGCGAATGATCGTGTCGAGCGTGCGCCCCTCTTCGAACGCTGGCACCGGGAACTCGGCAACGACTGCCTCCTCCCGACTGCTTTCAGAATCGACGGCAGGACGTCCGGTAGGAACCTGGGGGGTGCGGTCGGCGCACCCGGTCACCAGTGTGAGGGCAAGCAGAACCGCGATGCAGCGTCCGGCATTCAAAGCGTTGCAGGCCAGGCTCCGGGGAACTGACACGGGCGCACGGGCACCCGACGGGGAACCTGTGCGCCCGCGCACGCCCTGGGAGGGCGTTGGACGAACGGCGTGCTGAGGCGTTGGTTCGCGCTCAGGCGCCCTCGTTCCCGTCCGCCTCATCGCCCTCGCTCCGCTTCATGGACTGCACCTCGTTGCGGATATCCATGGCGAGTGCCCGGAGCGTCTGCATATCCTTGCGAAGGCGCACGCCAGCGGTTTTGTTCCCCTTGTCGTAGAACTTATCGAAGTCGGGCTTGAAGGATTCAACAAGCTTCGTCAACTCATCGAAACGGCTCATGGCGAGAACTCCTCGAAGATGAATGGACTACGGCGAGGTAGGCACGCCGCACAACGGGGCCGAATATACAGGAAAAAAGGGGGAAGATGGAAGGCCACGTCGGCATGTCCGGCAGTTCGAGGGAAGTCTGTGCCAGAACGTGGATGCGTCGTTCGAGATGCGCTGCATCAATACCTGGAGCAGAGGGAGGGAACGGGGAACGGCAGAGCGTCAAACGGGAGAGTCGTACTCCGTTGTCATCGCTCCCTGTGGTGGAGCGCTGGTTTCTCGAGCACGGTGTGGGGACTCAGAATCTCCACGAGAAGCTTGTGACGGGCACGATAAAGGGAGCGGTGAAGAGTGCAAGGCCGAACTGCGCGCTCAATCTGTCTCCCACGATCTTGAGACCTCCAACGGTCACCGTGTTCTGCTCGCTGTTGAGGTCGTTGTTCCAGATTTCGGCGAACCAGCGAATGTCGTCCCGCCCGAACGCTGGCGCATCGAAGCCAACGGCCGCGCCGAGCGAGCCGGGGTAGAAGACGGTGAACCTGACGCTGTCTGTGGAGGAGAAGAACTGCGTCGAGATCGGTGCCGCCTCGCGGCCCGATGCCTTGTAGAGGATCATTGCGCTCCAGCGTCCGGTGCCGAGCGGGAACGTGGCTACGCCGTAGATGTGGGCGTAGGGGTAGTCGGTGGTGATAAACGTGTAGGCCGCGCCCACCGCAAGATCGTAGTGCTCCGACCGTTCGAGCGTAAACTTTGCACCGACGTGGAAAATCTGCTGCCGCAGCGGGATGCCGGGAATCAGCGTCATCCCTCCGGTAATCGTTGCGCCGTTGCCCAGCCCGAACCCGCCGTAGAGAAATCCCAGCTCGTAGTTGCTGAGAAACCCACCCGGTCCGTTCGGCGAGGCGCTCGGCATCAGGAAGTGGAAGGGGGCGCCACCATAGACTCGCTCCCGTATCGGCTCGAACCTGCTGATCAGTTTCTTCGGCACCACCACCGTTCCAAACTCGGTCAGGATCGCGATGCTGCTGTCGGTGGAGCCGAGCGGCGTGCCTCGAAAAACGTCGCCGCTGTGCATCTCCACCATCCACTGCAGGCTGTCGCGCGGTATCTCCTGAGCGTGAATTGTGCGTGGCAGGAGGACGAGCGCGAGGAGGAGGAGAGCGAAGGAAAGGGGGAGAGGGGGGTGAAAAGACATCGCGTCAGGATTTTTCACAGCGTCGGGGAGCAATCGAACCGTATATTCGCGTCCTTGTTCGCCCGGATGGCGGAATTGGCAGACGCGCTGTATTCAGGGTGCAGTGTCCGTACGGACGTGCAGGTTCGACTCCTGTTCCGGGCACCAAACATACGACGGCGAAGAGCGATCTTCGCCGTCGTTTCGTTTATGGGACTCAATCGGGGAGGGGACTGCCGAGGCGGAGCCGCATGGATTTGAACAGACACGCCATCAATCTACTTTATCCTCATTCCAGTTCCCGTGCACTCCCCACGTTCCAACAGCTCCCTTCCTCCCTCGCTCGTCGGGCTTGGCTCCGCCGAGTTGCGCGAGGTGGTGGCGACGCTGGGTGGGGAGCCGTGGCGTGCGCGGCAGCTCGAGGAGTGGCTGTATAAGCACAGGGCCAGCGCATTTGAGGCGATGGGACCGCTTCCTGCTGCGCTTCGTGCGGCACTGGCCGAGCGGTATGCGCTTCGCACCCTTCACCTCCTCGACGAGCAGTCGAGCGCCGACGGCACACGGAAGTTCCTCTTCCGCACGCGCGATGGCTACAACGTCGAGTCGGTGCTGATCCCCAGTGAGGCCCGCGACGATCAGGACGAACCGAAGCGCCGCACGATCTGTGTCAGCACACAGGTGGGGTGTCCGCTCGGTTGTGCTTTCTGCGCCACCGCAACGATGAAGGTGAAGCGCAACCTTACCGTCTCGGAGATCCTCGAACAGGTGATCGAGGTGGAGCGGGCTGCGGGTGAACGGCTCACCAACCTCGTCTTCATGGGGATGGGGGAGCCGATGCTCAACTACGATAACGTGATGCGCGCGGTGGAGGTACTGATCGATCCCGCGCACGAACTGATCCCGGCACGCCGCATCACCCTCTCCACCTCTGGCTTCCCCGACGAAATTCGCCGCCTTGCCGATGAGGGACGTCCGATCAAACTGGCTCTTTCTCTGCACGCCCTTACCGACACGCTTCGCAGCCGATTGATGCCGATCAATCGACGGTATCCGCTGCGGGCGGTGCTGGAGGCCATCGACTATTACTATGGTCGGACGCGCCGCCCCGTCACCTATGAGTACATCCTGTTCGACGGATTGAACGATACGCCGGAGGATGTGCGGCGGCTTGCCCGCATCGCCCGCAGGGTGCCGAGCCGGGTGAACGTGATCCCCTTCCATCCAATCGACTTTGCCGGCCCAACGGGGGTGGCGCTGGAACTGCATCCCACCTCGACCGAGACGTTCGACCGGTTCATCGGCGCGCTTCGCGAGGCGGGCGTGCAGGTGATGGTGCGCAGCTCCAGCGGCAAGGATATCGATGCCGCGTGCGGCCAGCTTGCAGTTCGTCACACCGCTGAATCGCTCCATGCGTCGGGGAGCTAAGTAGGTCGGCAAAAGTTCTTTGACAGGTCAGGAGTGCTGGCCGAAGTTCGGAGATGGAACGGAACGACGAGCAGCACCGCCTCAGGAAGGGGGATCGTGAGTACCTGCGGAGACTCATGCAGC
>Ga0206107_1000115_pt1 | contig 69801 bp, 68 predicted proteins | sample 2B0metagenome_FD_148652 | JGI IMG/M metagenome (GOLD analysis project Ga0206107, IMG submission 148652) | Enriched microbial communities from leaf-cutter ant dump, University of Wisconsin, Madison, United States - 2B0 | ecosystem: Environmental > Terrestrial > Nest > Insects nest > Nest dump...
GAGAGAAACAAAATCAATTCACCGGCGAAAGGCCTTTTTATTTACAATACCACAGAAAAATGCCTTAATTTTTTCAACGGCACAGGATGGGTAAGCACCTGTGACGGTAGTATCGTATTCCCGCCTTTTCCGCTCAACGCCCGGTTCGGAGGAAACGGAAATGACCAAGTCTATTATTCTTCCATTAAACAAACTGCGGATGGGGGCTTCATAATAGCCGGACGTTCGACTTCTTCCGTTTCGGGAGATGTCAGCGGCACTACCAAAGGAAATGGGGATGCCTGGATATTAAAACTGGATGTAACCGGCAACAAAGTGTGGGATAAACTGCTAGGAGGCAGCGCAAGTGATTTGACAAATGCCATTCAACAAACCTCTGACGGCGGTTACATCGTAGCCGGGTATTCTTCTTCTTCCGCATCAGGCGATGTAAGTGGTACCAATCATGGCTCCAATGACTACTGGGTTCTAAAATTGGATGCCAACGGAAACATTGTATGGAACAAACTGCTGGGAGGCAGCGGTAATGACCAGGCAACTTCCGTTCAGCAAACTTCTGACGGAGGCTATATCGTTGCCGGACATTCTCAATCCTCCGCATCAGGCGATGTAAGCGGGACCAATCATAATGGCTGGGATTACTGGATTGTAAAATTAGACACCTCAGGGAACAAAACCTGGGACAAGCTTTTGGGAGGAAACAGCACCGACCAGGCCTATTCCATTCAGCAAACTTCCGACGGCGGTTATATCATAGCCGGAGATACCACCTCTTCTGCCTCCGGCGATGTCACTGAAACCTTTCTCGGTAGCAATGACTATTGGATTGTGAAATTAGATGCTTCCGGAAACATAAGCTGGAACAACCGTTTGGGGGGAAATAGTTTTGACCAGCCCCATACTATTCAGCAGACTTCCGACGGAGGTTATATTGTAGCCGGAAGTTCCAACTCCTCCGCTACGGGTGATGTGAGTGGAACCAGTCATGGTAACAGAGATTTCTGGGTGGTAAAATTGGATGCCGCCGGAAACAAAATCTGGGACAAACTCCTGGGGGGTAGTGGAAATGATGAGGCATACTACATCCAACAAACCATAGACGGTGGCTATATCGTTGCCGGATATTCCCTTTCTTCAGCTACCGGAGATGTTACAGATACCAGTAACGGTAGTGAAGATTATTGGGTTGTGAAATTAGACGCTTCCGGAAACAAAATTTGGGACAAATTGTTGGGAGGCAGCGGAAGTGACACAGCCTATTCAGTTTGGCAAACTACAGATAGCGGATACGTTATAATCGGAGATTCTGCTCATGCTTCGGCAGGCAACGGAGACCAGGCTGGTGTAGCAAGCCGGGGACAAACAGACATCTGGGTCATCCGCCTGAACGAGAACGGGGAAATCATAGAATAACCATCTGGTTGTTCAATGCACCCATCTTTGACTGTTATGTGAAATGATGACAGAGGTCTTATGGTGATTCATGTAAAAGCGCTTAAATTGATGGATACTGCAACCTTTTTGATGAATGCTGCGACCCCGGAAAAAAACCGTTTTCCCAATTTTACATCAGGAAAAACAAGTTGAGCAAATTAGTAATACAATCATCCTAATTCCCTTTTATTGAAAAGGACATTGTTGGTTTTGTAAAGCTCCTCTGCGGGGGAGCTTTTTAAATTAAACCTTTTAAAACCTCAAGCTAATAAAAAAGCTGATTTTATCAACCACGGCAACGAAAACTACTGGATCGTTCGGTTGGGTAAAAATGGGGAGATTATGGAATGATTAGGGACAGAAAACAAATACCTTAAATAGAAACCTTAAATCTAAATAATATGAAAAAGAGCATTTTAAAATACGGAGCCTCGGCCATCATTTGGCTTGTATTTACACTTTCCGCTTCGGCCGGGCCGGTAGATCCACCGGAAGGAGATGATCCTCCTCATGAAGGTTACGCACCTATTGACAGTTGGGAATTGATATTGGTAATGGCAGCAATCATCTTAGGAATTTATTTTTTGGTAAATCATAGAAAAAAAGCCGGAATTTAGATTTTTAAGGTGCTGTGATTAGGTTGGAGCCACGGGTGTTTGCCTGTGGCTTTTCGTTTTTATCCGGGTTCAGTTTTCATATTCTCTTATCATCAGATGTGGAAAACGAAAAAAAGTTTATCTTTCACGCGTTTTAAACTACATTTTAACTTTATATAAAAATGACGCTCTACCCTATTGAAACCGGAAATTTTAAACTGGACGGCGGCGCCATGTTCGGTGTTGTACCTAAAAGTATCTGGCAGAAAACAAATCCGGCAGACGGGCAAAATAAAATTGAGCTTGCGATGCGTGCCTTACTAATTGAAGACGGTGGCCGCCTGATTCTGATTGACTGTGGAATCGGCAACAAGCAATCCGAAAAATTCTTTGGGTATTACGACCTTTGGGGTGATTACGATCTCGATACTTCGCTGGCGCAATACGGGTTTTCAAAAGAAGATATAACAGACGTTTTCCTGACGCATCTGCATTTTGACCACTGCGGCGGCGCGGTAAGCTGGGACATCAACCGTGGCGGATATGAGCTTACTTTCAAAAATGCCCGTTACTGGAGCAATTTCGCACATTGGGAATGGGCAACCCAACCCAATCCGAGAGAAAAGGCATCATTCCTCCCGGAAAATTTTCTACCCATCAGGGAATCCCGGCAATTAAATTTTATTAATCTTCCTCCCGAAGGAAATTACCTGAAAGATTCACCGCTCGGCTTTGATATCATTTTTGTTGACGGCCATACCGACAAGCAAATGCTCCCGGTTATAAAATACAAAGGAAAAACGATTGTTTACGTAGCAGACCTGGTCGCAACCGCTGGCCATATTCCTTTGATTTATGTGATGGGCTATGATACCCGCCCTTTGCTCACCATTCAGGAAAAAGGGGATTTTCTGGAAAAAGCCGTGGAGGAAGAATACATGTTTTTCTTTGAGCACGACCCTTACCGTGAGCTGGCAACCGTAACCAAAACCGAAAAAGGTATTTTTCTGGATTCAACTTATTCTTTTTCTGAAGTCTTCGGGAATTGACATTTTCCCCTACCTGCGTTTAAAATTTTCTATCTTTGTACGTTGGAAAACAATGAAGATTATGAGTTGTGGAAGTTGTGGAACTTCAGCAAACGGATTGCCAAAAGGTTGTAATAACAATGGCGCCTGCGGAGCGGATTCAGGTTGCGGAAAATTATCCGTATTTGACTGGCTCTCCAATATGCGCCTCCCGAACGGGCAGCTGGCTTTCAATTGTGTAGAAGTCCGGTTTAAAAATGATAGAAAACAATACTATAAAAACACCAATAACCTTTCGCTGAGCATTGGTGATGTCGTTGCTGTGGAAGCACAGTCCGGGCATGATATCGGCGTTGTTACATTGATCGGGGAACTGGTCAGGGTTCAGATGAAAAAGAAAAACCTGACCGAGGATTCCGAGGATGTGCGTAAAATTTACCGCAAAGCCAATGAAAGGGATATTGAAACATGGCAGAATGCACGGGAAAAAGAGCAGGAAACCATGATGAGGGCACGCCGTATGGCAGTCAATCTCGGGTTGGAAATGAAGATTTCAGATGTTGAATACCAGGGCGATGGGAACAAAGCCATTTTTTACTACACCGCCGAAGGGAGGGTTGACTTTCGTGAGCTGATCAAACAATATGCATCTTCGTTCAGCGTGCGGATTGAAATGAAACAGATCGGTTACAGGCAGGAGGCCGCCAAAGTCGGGGGGATCGGTTCCTGCGGTCGTGAGCTTTGCTGTTCTACCTGGCTGACAGATTTCCGTTCGGTCAATACTGCTGCCGCTCGTTACCAGCAGTTGTCCATCAACCCGCAAAAGCTGGCGGGGCAATGCGGCAAGCTCAAATGCTGCCTGAACTATGAGCTTGATTCTTACCTGGATGCGCTGAATGAGTTTCCTTCTATGGAAACCACTTTTGAAACTGAAAAAGGAACGGCGGGCTGTGTCAAAATCGATGTTTTCAAAAAAGAAATCTGGTACACTTATACCGATGGCGGGTTTACGTGGTTCAAATTTTCACTGGATCAGTCCAGGGAATTCATTTCGCTAAGCAGAAACGGACAAAAAAACCTTCCGCTCGAAGACCTGGCGAAAAACCTGGTCGAGAATAAAAAGGAATCCGTGGATGTCATTGAGGAAAATTCACTGGAAAGGTTCGAAAGACAAAGAAAAAGACAAAACCGGAAAAATAAAAATTTCAAGCAAAACATGCAAGCCCAGCAACCGCCTAAGCCACCGGGTAATTATAAAAAGAAAAAGAATCCGCCGAAAGCGAATACAAAGCCCGATTCTGAGGCAAAACAAAAAACAAATAAACCTGATTTTAAACGAAAAAATAAACGTGGGCCGCAAAACAGAAGAGATGAAAATTAGCACCCTGATTCCGACACTGGCTTCACTTGCGTTTTTTGTACAATGCGATTCGCCACATTTCTACCAGAAACAAATTGCGGTCAAAGACAACTGGAACAAAGATTCCGCCGTAACTTATCAGTTTGAAGTAAAGGACACGGCCAGAAAGTATGATCTTTTTCTGCTAAGCAGGAATAGCAACCGGTATCCGTACAGCAATTTGTATCTTTTCACAAAATTCACTACGCCAAAAGGAGAAGAATTCACCGACACTCTGCAATATTACCTGGCATTTCAGGATGGCGAATGGGTTGGCTCCGGAAACAGTTTGAAAGAATTATACCTTTTGTACCGCGAAAACGTTTCATTAAAAGACACCGGAACCTACCAGCTTTCCGTTTGGCACGGAATGCGTGAAGATAATTTAACCGGAATTGAAGATTTAAGTTTAATTGTGGACAAAAAATCGCAAAATGAACAAACAAAATAAGCCAAAAACAAATTCAGATAAAACGGCCAAACCCTTTTCGCTGAAAAGGATGCTTATCCTTATCTGGGGGATTTTCTTAGCGGGCATCCTGGGGATTTTCATTTTATTCTGGGGAACCTCCCATGGCCTTTTAGGCGAAATGCCCGATGTCGCCGCCCTGGAAAACCCTGACATCTATGTTTCTTCCGAAATCTATTCTTCCGACGGCGTGCTACTCGACCGGTTTGAAACGGAAAAACGAATCCCGATCACCTACAAGGACCTTCCACAGCACGTTGTAGATGCGCTTTTGGCAAGAGAGGACATTCGTTACAGAAAACATTCGGGCATTGACCCCAGAAGTACGCTCAGGGCCATCACTTCGGCCGGCGAATCAGGCGGGGCGAGCACCATCACACAACAGCTGGCCAAACAATTATTTACAAAAAACCGCTCTGAAAGCAAGATCAAAAGGGTTTTTCAGAAATTCAAAGAATGGGTAGTAGCCGTTGAGCTGGAAAAAAGATACACCAAAGATGAAATCATCGCGATGTACCTCAACAAATTCGATTTTGTTTACAGCGCAAACGGGATTGAACTCGCTTCCAAAGTTTATTTCAACACCACGACCAGCAAACTGACGACCGACCAGGGCGCCATGCTGATTGCCATGCTCAAAAACCCGGTTTTGTACAATCCGGTTATGCACCCTGAAAATGCCCTGCATGAAAGGAATGTGGTCTTGAATCAAATGGTAAAATATAAATTCCTGAGCAAGGAAGAAGCGGAAGCGGCAAAAGCAAAACCGCTGGGAACAGACAAACAGGAAATTAACACGATCAGCGAATCATATTCGGCTTATTACAAGCATGAATTAAGAAAGGAAATCCAGGGTTACCTTGACAATCTCGAAAAGGAAACCGGAAAAAAATACAATCTTTACAAAGACGGGTTAAAAATCTATGTAACGCTTGATTCACGTCTTCAGAAATTAGCCGAAGACGCTGTGGCAAAACACTTGAAAGACATTCAGAAAACATTTTTTGAAGAACAGAAAACCAATCCGCATGCACCATTTTACGGGATTTCAAAAGACCAGGCAGACCGGATCATGAAACGCGCCATGCGAAATACCGACCTGTACAAACATTTAAAATCATTGAATAAAACCGACGAAGAAATTCTTGCCGAATTTAACCGTAAAAGAGATTCGGTGAAAATATTTACCTGGGACGGCGTGAAATACCAAAAAAATATGTCACTGATGGATTCCATCAGGTACCACAAACATATCTTACAGGCCGGGATGATGTCCATGGATCCGAAAGACGGAACCATCAAGGCCTGGGTCGGCGGAATCAACTGGGATTATTTCAAATTCGACCATGTAAAACAAGCGCGGCGGCAGGTAGGTTCAACCTTCAAACCGTTTGTGTATGTGACCGCCATTAACCAGATGAACTACACCCCCTGCCACACCGTTTCCAATGAACGTTTCAGGGTTGGAAACTGGGAACCAAGGAATTCCAACGGGAAGTACGGCGGGAGCCAGGATTTAAGGACTGCCCTTGCCTTTTCCACCAACGTTGTAACCGCGCGGTTAATTGTAAACACAGGGGTGGAACCTGTCATACAACTTGCCAAAGAATTAGGTGTTGAAAGCCCGATCCCGAAGGATTATACCATCGCGTTGGGTTCTGCCGATCTGACTGTTTACGAAATGGTAGGCGCCATGAGCACCTTTGCCAACCACGGAATTTACATCAAGCCTGAATTAATTGTAAGGATTGAAGACAAAACCGGGCGTGTCATCAAGGATTATAAGCCCGAAACACGCGAAGTAGTCAACGAATATGTGGCCTATACCATGATCGACCTGATGGAAGGCGTAACCAACCGGGGTACGGGAAGCTGGGTAAGAACCCGCTACGGACTGACCAGTGAAATCGCCGGGAAAACCGGAACCACCAATGACCAGTCAGACGGATGGTACATCGGCATTACGCCCAATCTCATTACCGGTGTCTGGGTCGGCTGCGAAGACCGTTCCTCACATTTCAGGGGAATCGCCCGCGGCCAGGGAGCCGCTATGGCGCTTCCTATCTGGGCTTATTATATGCAGAATGTTTATAAAGACGGAAAAGATTTCGGGGTGCTGCCTACCGACAAATTTGAAAAGCCAGCCGATATAGACCAGCGTTGGGACTGCTCTTCCCAAACCGGGTTCAATTCCTACGAAAGCATGGGCGGGACTTTTGATTATGATTATTCGGAATCGGGCTATACCGATCCTGTTCAGAATCTCAATAATACCCACGCCAATACTGACACAATTGACTGGAACCGTTAAGATTGAGTTCGATGGAAGATGAAGGAATGTACAACCTTTCATCTTCTCTGCCCGCCGGCAAGGCAGGCATCATCCATCAAATTCATTTGATTTTCTCCGACATTTCCATCATCCGGTTGATTGATTTCAATGCCTTTAGACGCAATTCTTCGTCAATGGTAATTTCCGGTAATTCGTATTTCATGCAGAGATAAAGTTTTTCCATCGTGTTGCGTTTCATGTAAAAACATTCGCTGCAATTGCAGCTTTCGTCCTGTGTCAGCGCCGGGATCAGTTTCTTATTCGGTGCTAATTTCTGCATTTCGTGGATGATTCCTTCTTCGGTCGCGATGATGAATTCCTGTGATTCATCGTTCTGCACATAATCCAGCAAGCGGGAAGTGGAACCGATGAAATCCGCAACGCGCAAAACCGGTTCTTCCGATTCGGGATGCGCGATCAGCTTGGCATTCGGATTTTCCGCCATTTGTTGCGCAATCCTTTCCAGCGAGAATGCCTCATGAACCATACAGGCGCCGTTCCAGAGAATCATATTCCGACCTGTAACCTGGTTCAGGTATCGCCCTAAATTTTTATCGGGTGCGAAAATAATTTTCTGTTCGGGCGGCAATGAATTGATGATATGTTCCGCGTTGGAAGAGGTCACAATGATGTCGCTTTCGGCTTTTACGCCCGCGTCACAGTTGATGTAACTCACCACAATTGCATCCGGATGTTCTTTCCGCATTTCACGCAAACCCTCTCCCGTACAGGAATCAGCAAGCGAACAACCGGCAAGCAAATCGGGTAAAACCACTTTTTTCGTCGGATTTAAAATTTTGGCTGCTTCGGCCATAAAATGGACGCCGCAAAAAACGATCATATCGGCATCGGTATTGGCTGCGGCGCGCGCCAGCTGCAAGCTGTCGCCCAGGAAATCGGAAATATCCTGAATATCGCCGGTCTGATAGTAATGCGCCAGAATAATCGCGTTTTTTTCTTTACGCATTTTATTGATTTCCTCTACCAGGTCAATTCCTTCCGGGATTTCCATGTTGAGGTAACCCCTGACGGGTAATTTATTTGTTGCTTTTTCTAAAGTTTCCATTTTTAATTAGGTTTGTTTGCTACCCTAACTGGAGTTGAAACCCTGTTAGGGCTAATTAACTGCGCTAAAAAATCAATTTTCATTCCGAAAAGAGTGAATCTATTTTAAGATCGCCTATTTATCTTTTGAACTTCGCTTTTGTTTTAAAAAAATCTTTGCGCTCTTCGCTAATTCTACAGAATCAAATATTAAAACCGGATCCTTTTTCAAAATATCAACCCGTGAAACATCAGCTAATTTAAATAATTTTTCCCCTTTGTAATCCATGTCCTCATAAATTTCAAGCAAATCATCAGTATTGAAATAGCGGATATTTTCAAGAGAAAACATTCCCTTTGTTTGATCACTTTTTAACCTCAGAAGGGTTTCACTGCTAACCTGGCCATAGTAAAAATAGCTCGAAGTATCTTTTGCCATTTTAGAATCAATATTAATGTAAACCCATTCCATTCTGGATTTTTCATTAGTTGACGTTTTTTCTTGTTTTAAATTACAGCTTACAAAAAACAAACTAACAATAACACCGAATAAAGATACGCTCAATTTCATTAATTCTATTCTTTAATCCCCAACTTCTTCCTCAATTTCTCTGGCAAAGCATTTTTGTGAACCGTATAGGCGATGGATTTCATTCTGAGGTACGGAACCGACATATAAACGTGGCCGCCGTTTGCCAAATCCTTGGTTCCCCAGGAATTTTTTACATCGTAATACTGATTCCCGGCCTGGTCTTTTACCATCCCGGTAATGTGCATCAGGTGGTCGTCATTGGTCGAATAATTTTCAAATGCTTTCTGGCGTTCTTCCGGCGTTACCCATTTTTCCGGCAGAATGGTTTTGAAATAATCTTTGGCTTCGCCCTCTGCCGGCCAGATGGCCATTCCGCTCTTCCCGGAAAATGTTTTCTCGCTCACATCCGTGTCGAGCGCAACGGTAAATCCATTTGCCAGAGCGTCGTTCAGCGTTTCAATGTATTCATCCAAAGGAAGGTTGTAATAGGAGCCGTTGGAAAAATTATCGGGAATTTCCAGGATAAATTTTGAATAAGCCGGATGGTGCGTAAACGAAGTCAGGGTCACATAATCTTCCGGATGGATTTGCAATTCTTTTGCAAATGACTGCGGCGTATATTCTTTTCCTTCGTAAGAGAATTTTTCGGGAGCCGCACCCATATATTCATTCAAAGTAGAATTAATCGTATTCATCCAGCCGTCTTTCAGGAACTTTTTGGGATTTTCTACAATTGAATCCAGTTCCGCTGTCAGGTTTTTCACCATTTCCGCATGGTCAAAAGTCGCTTTTCCGGGTGTCATTCCCAGGTAGGCTTCAACCGGCTCTACCCCGTGCCGGGCGACGGAGTTTATTACATCATGGCTCAATCCGCCTTCACCAAACTGCGCTTTTCCCTGGCGGTAAACATAATTGTAGGCTTTGTCCGGATAAGTCATCCGCACCGTGTACATTTCCGAAAGGTCGATGCCTTTTCCCGTAATTCTTTTTACTTCAGATTCCAGAAAGGAAGTTGTGGAAAAGCTCCAGCAGGTCCCCGTGTGTCCCTGGCTGAGAACCGGTGTCGGCGCGAGGTCAATGACCTTTGTAAATCTATATTCCGATTGCTGGCCCCAGGCAAAAGTACCTGCCAAAAGCGCCGTAATCAATACTTTTTTCATTGTGTCCTGAATTAAAAATTAGAATAAAGGGCGAATTTAAGTAATTTACATCAGTCCGGGTTAAGAAAATTCAGAAAACACCTGTTAAATACCTCAAAATGATACGATTCATTCTGTCCGGTTTTATAAAAATTCTTTGAACAAAATGAAGCGGATTTTTATTTTTACCGTTTAATTTTGGGTTGATTTCTTAAAATTATCTATTTTTGCACACTTGAAATTCAAACAAAAATGGCGAAAGGCAGAAAAAAACAGGAATATACAACCGAAAAAGTTCTTGAAAGCTTAAACGAAACGGCTTACAAAGCGGAAAACTTTTTCGAAAAACATTCAAAAATCATCATCGGGATTTTCGGTGTGCTTGCTTTGATTGCCATCGGTTATTTCGTTTACCTGAAAACCGTTCTGGAACCAAAATCCGAAAAGGCTTTTGTGGAAATGGCCCAGGCCGATGAATATTTCAAACAGGATTCCGTACTGCTCGCGCTGAAAGGAAGCCCGGGAAGTTTCCAGGGATATGAGCAGATCATCGAAAATTATGGCGGGACAAAAGGCGGGAACATCGCGCTTTATAAGGCCGGAGTCGCTTATTACCGTTTGGGCGATTATGCTTCCGCAGTAGAAAGCTTTGAAAAATTTGAAACGAAAGATGAGGTATTAACCGCCCGGAAGAATGGGATGATCGGCAACGCGCTGGTTGATTCCGGGAAAGAAAAAGAAGCGCTTCCTTATTATGTAAAAGCCGCTGAAGCAACCAATATTGAATTGATGCAGACGGAATATTACACAAAAGCAGGAAAGCTGGCCATTCAGCTGGGCAATAACAATGACGCTTTGAAGTATTTCAAAACACTGGCTGACAAATATCCGAATGCCGGTGGAGGGGAAGTGGACAAATTCATCGAAAGACTAAAATACGCAACAGGTGGCAACGGAAAATAAAAACCTATCTGCTTACGATAAAACAAAAATCCCCAGTGCCGAAGCTTATCGTTTCGGCATTGTTGTTTCACAATGGAATGGCCACATCACGCACAACCTGCAAAAAGGCGCGGTTGAAACTTTGCTTGATTTAGGTGCAAAAAAAGAAAATATTTCCATTTTTGAAGTTCCCGGGAGCTTCGAACTAATTTTCGGTGCAAGCCAGCTTTGCAAAAAAGGAGATCATGACGCAGTAATTGTGATTGGAAGCGTCATCCGCGGCGAAACTGCCCATTTCGATTATGTCTGTCAGGGCGTAACGCAGGGAATCAAAGACCTCAATGTTCATTACGACACGCCGGTTATTTTCTGTGTTTTAACCGACGATAATGAGCAGCAATCCATTGACCGTTCCGACGGGAAACATGGCAACAAAGGAACCGAAGCCGGCGTTACGGCTGTTATGATGGCGAATTTTTCCAAAAAGATTTAGGATATGGAATTTAAAGGACTTTCTTTATTTCTTCCTGAATAATTTTTCTTACAATTTCCACATCAAATCCATTTATCGTTGTATTATTATTTCCAGAATAAGAAGAGTTAATAAACACCTGTTGTTTTTCTGTAAAATCAAGAACTTCAAGAGGGTTAAGTTCCAGCAAATCAATTAACTTACTTAATTCATCTACGTCAAACATAGTTTCTCCATTCTCTAATCTGGAGTATTTAGATTGTGAAATTCCCAAAACGTGAGCTACATATTCCTGTGAATACTCTTTGTGCAAACGCGCCTCTCTAACTAATTTGTCTTTCACTCTCATTATTAAACATTTTTTACGCCATAAAAATAATAAAATAATTAATGCTATACAGCATTGTTTATTCCTATACGAATAGGTTTTCTTCCTACACGTAGATTATTTTTGGCAAAACCGTAATATTCAATTTATGAATGACAAAGAGGAGATACGAACAGTGCTGAACTCATTGTATTTTGCTTTTAGTGGTGCTGTTTCTTTAATTCTGAATGCCCGAACTGAATATGAATATGAAAAAGAAACACAAAATCAACTTGATTCTTTATATCACAAAATTAAAAAACTCCAAGATGATTTTGCTGAACTCAGAACAGAAACCTTAAAAAAATAATTAAATTTTAGTAGTATGAAAAAAGTATTTGTATGCATAAGTTTGTTGTTTTTGACATTCTTTGCAAAAGCCCAAGTTGTATCAGTTAATGACGGAACTGTTGTCGTAAAAGATGGAAACGGAAATCGTATTGCGCTAAGCAGTTACTCTAATCTCAATGACGCCATTGGAGGAAATGGTTTTGTCGTTTTATGGTTTAAAGATGGAACAGTCGCAGTAAAAGACCAAAACCTAAACACTACTTATGGAACAAGTAATTATTCTGATTTAAAACGAGTTAGTACTTCTGGTAATAATGTAGTTTTACAATTTAACGATAGTTCTACTGTCATAATGGACAAAAAATTAAATGTCATTTCAAGACAATAATTAGTTTACACATACCCTAAAAAAGCGGGAAGTATTTAGCTTTTACCGCTTTTTTATTTTCCCTTTTCTTATTTGGTCTTTCTACTCTTTGTAAAAAATACTATCAATACAAAAGACCGCGAAAGCTGGTCTAACACTGACCGAAACCGAATAGCGGGATTTTTTGTTAGGTAATTTAGACATCATAATAAAACTTTCTTACAAAATCTTTCTACTTTCCACTTTTTTACTTCAAATTTCTACCTTTGTAAACTATGATTTCCACAGGAGATGTAATTCAGTTGCTGCCCGACCATGTTGCCAATCAGATCGCGGCCGGAGAGGTTGTCCAGCGACCGGCTTCAGTTGTAAAAGAGCTGATTGAGAATGCGGTAGATGCCGGCGCAACAGACATAAGTTTAATCGTAAAAGATGCGGGAAGAACGCTTATACAGGTAATCGACAACGGTTCCGGAATGAGCGTTACGGATCTGCGCCTGGCCTTTGAACGTCACGCAACCTCTAAAATCCGTACTACGGAAGACATTTTCCATATTCAGACAAAAGGTTTTCGCGGAGAGGCTTTGGCTTCCATCGCCGCGGTCGCACAGGTCGAGGCGGTTTCAAAAAAGGATTCGGATGAACTGGGAAATAAATTAATCATAGATGGGGGAGCAGTAAGAGATCAGCTTCCGGTGGCTTCTCAAACCGGGACTTCCGTTTCGGTGAAAAATCTTTTTTACAATGTTCCCGCCCGACGCAATTTCCTGAAATCCAATCAGGTAGAATTTCGTCACATTCAGGATGAGTTTTTACGCGTTGCACTGGCGCATGAGCAGATTAATTTTAAGTTTTTTCATAATGATTCAGAAGTTTATATCCTCAAATCGGGGAATTTAAAACAAAGAATCGTACAGGTGTTCGGAAGAAAAATGGACTCACAGTTAGTTCCCGTAAACGAAGAGACGGAAATCGTAAAAATTAGCGGCTCTGCCGGTAAGCCCGAAAGTGCAAAAAAACAGCGGGGCGAACAGTATTTTTTTGTGAATCAGCGGTTTATAAAAAGCAATTATTTGCATAAAGCCATTACTGACGCTTTTGAAAACCTGCTTCCCAATCAATATGTTCCTTCCTATTTTTTATTTCTGGAAATCGATCCGGCCAAAATTGACATCAACATTCATCCAACCAAAACCGAAATCAAATTCGAAGACGAATACGCGATTTATGCGGTTTTGCGTTCGGCGGTGAAACACGCTTTGGGGCAATTCAATATAGCGCCTTCACTGGATTTTGACCAAAACCCTGACTGGGCGTTCATACCGTCAAGGCCGCAAAACAAAGAGATAAAAGCCCCGGAAATCAAAGTTGACCGGAATTACAATCCGTTTGAAAACAAGCCATCTCTAAACGAAATCAAACCGGTTGCGGATTTGTACAAGTCCTTTTCTGAATTCGAAATTGAAAATTACCATCCGCAAACGCTTTTGAACAAAGAGGAATTTGCTTTAACGGAGTTAAGCGTTTTTCAGTGGCAGAACAAATACCTCGTCACACAGCACAAAGGCGAATTACTTGTCATCGATCAGAATCGGGCGCATCAATTGGTTTTGTTTGAAAACTTCAAAAAATCGGGGAACGGCAACGCGCTTAGCCAAAGATTGCTGTTTCCGACAGAAATTCCGCTCAGTAAAAGTGAAATTAATTCATTGAAGAACTTTGAGCTGGATTTGGTTAAATTCGGTTTCGATCTGGAGTTCGGACAAAATGAAATTTCGGTTACCGCCATTCCGACCGATGTTCAGAATGAGCATATACCTGCCATTTTTTCCGATTTTCTTCATGAGCTCGAAACCCATGATAAAATCAGCTTTGAAACGGAAATTGCCAAAATCATCGCTAAAAATTCGGCCATAAAAAAAGGTGAAAATATGCTGCCGGAACAAGCGAAGCATTTGGCACAGCAATTGTTGCAATTGGGCGAGCCGAATTTTTCACCTTACGGAAAACCGGTTTTTGTTCAAATTCACGAAAGTGAAATCACAAAGAAATTAAATTAGAATATGTTCAATCAACCCATCCCGGCTGTTACCAAGAATTTATTGATTATCAATGGGTTATTTTTTCTGGCCAAAATTGTTCTTGAATCGCAGGGAATTAATCTTGATGTTTACCTGGCTGCATTTTATCCGGAATCTGCCAATTTCCACTGGTGGCAGATAATTACGCACATGTTCATGCACGCGAATTTCACCCATATTTTGTTCAATATGTTTGCTTTATGGATGTTTGGCTCGGTAGCGGAACAGACTTTGGGCGCAAAGAAATTCCTGATTCTTTATTTTCTTGCCGGATTAGGTTCTTTTATCTTGTATAATTTCACTAATTATATTCAGGTCGAGCAGTTAAAAACCGTTGTAGAAGCATCGGGTGTGGATGTAAATGAGCTTCTGCAAAATATAAATAATCCTAATTACAGGTTTTCATCTACTAATGTTGAAGCAACCCAAAGGCTGGCGGCATATTACATGACTCCTATGGTAGGCGCTTCGGGCGCTATTTATGGCGTTTTAGTTGCATTCGGCGTGTTGTATCCGGAAGCAAAACTCGCGTTGATTTTCCTTCCGATTCCGGTCAAAGCAAAATATTTTATCCCGATTATGATTGCATTGGAATTTTTTCTGGCAATTCAAAATTATGCGTGGAACCCGATTGCACATTTTGCACATATCGGCGGCGCAATAATCGGTTTTATTTTGGTAAAAAGCTGGAAGAAAAAATTACACAGAGAATGGTGATATGAACGATTTAATCCAACAGTTAAAAACAAAATTCAAAGAAGGGGATGTTTCTGTCAAATTGGTTTTCATCAATGTCACGGTATTTGTGTTAATGACACTTTTGAATTTCATTTTCTTTCGCGGAAGTATTTCGGGGATCGATCAGTATTTCGGTGCGGAATCTTCCGTTGAGGGATTTTTCAATCAACCCTGGGGTGTCCTCACCTACTCATTTTTTCACGGAAATATCATTCATCTTGCTTTGAACATGGTGATGGTTTATTTTATCGGCAAACTGTTTCTACGCTATTTCCGGAGTGAAGATTTCCTGACCTTTTATTTCTGGGGCGCATTGTTCGGCGTATTGTTTTTCATGGTTTTTTCTAAGGTTCTGAATTACGGGCAAATTCTCATTGGTGCTTCCGCAGCGGTTTACGCGGCATTTTTTGCGTTGGTCGCCTATATTCCCAAAACCAAGGTTCAGCTGATGTTCATCAACATCAATATTCCGCTGGATTATGTCGCTTACGGATTGCTCGCTTTCGACTTCATTATGATCCTGTCAAATGACAATACCGGCGGACACGTTTCGCATTTGGGCGGAGCGGCGTTCGGGTTTCTTTATATGAAACAGTTTGAAAAAGGAAATGATTTCCTGGGAAGCTTCATGCGCAAATTATTTTACCGCAAACCGAAACTTCAGAAAAACCATTCAAAAAAGCCGCCAAGGGATGATTATGAATTCAATTCGCGAAAAGTTGAAAAACAAAACAAAGTAGATAAAATCCTGGACAAAATTTCCCGTTCGGGATACGACAGTTTGAGCAAAGAGGAAAAAGATTTTCTTTTTAAATCGGGGAGGAATGGCTAAAAATTTGTTTCGTCTGAAAGGCTGGGATCCGGTGTTTTTTATTTCCCATTTGTTGTTTCTGGGAATTACTTACACCATTTACCTCGCGCCGCATATTGCGCCGTCAACCTTTCCTTATTTCGGGTTTATCCCGATTATTTATCCGGTTTTGGTGCTGGCCAACGTCATTCTCATCATATTTCTTTTCTGGAGAAGGATTCCTTATGCTTTTTTGTTTCTGGTTTTATGCACCGGTTTGTACAAGCCGCTTTCACGCACTTACCAGTATTTCGGAAAAGAAACAAGTGCAAAACCGGATTTAAAAATCATCACGCTGAACGGACATGGATTAGAAGAAGACGGTTACCTGGAGTTTTTCAAAAAAGAAAAACCCGATATTGTCCTGTTACAGGAGGTTTACTGGAAAAAGAAAAGATTCAGGGTGTTAAAAGATTCCGTTTTCGGAAATTATTACCATGAAAAGAATTCCATTATCCAGGTTTTAAGTAAATACCCGATCGTGGAATTCCAAAGAATTTTTTCGGGAGAAAACGGAACTTCGGCTTGCGCGGCTTATGCCGATATTGATACCGGAAAAGACACCATACGCTTTTTAAATGTCTATCTGGAGCCGATGTTCATTGACAAAAAATTAGTGGCCGAAAGTTTAGATACGGAAAAAACGGAGGAAAATTCCAAAAAGATCAAAAATAAGCTCGTCAAAGGATTTCTGCAGCATGAAAGGCAAATCGATAAAATCATTCCGTACATCATTAACTCAAAACATCCGGTCATACTGGCGGGCGATATGAATTCGGTTCCCAATTCTTACGAATACCAGCAGATTTTATATCGCTTAAATGATGCTTATCTTGACGTGGGAAAATCATCCGGAACCTCTTTTCACGAATTTAAATATCCGTTAAGGATCGACTATATTTTTCATTCGGACGAAATTACGCCCGTAAAATATGAAGTCCTGAGAAATGCAAAAATTTCAGACCACTATCCTGTCGCGGGTTATTTCAAATTGCCTTAAAATTGTATATTTGAACTCAATCTTTAAAAATTTTCATGCCAACTAAAGAAGAATTCATTCAGGAAATCCAAAGTTCCTATCAGTACAAAGGAGACAAAATTGTTTTGGGGAAAGCCAAATTAAACGGCGAAGTCTTGCCCGATGCTGAAATTTCCGTCGCGTTAAAAACGATGAACCGCCACGGCCTGATCGCTGGTGCAACCGGAACCGGGAAAACCAAAAGTTTACAGATACTGGCCGAACAACTTTCGCTGAAAGGTGTTCCCAGCTTACTGATGGACATCAAGGGCGACCTCAGCGGAATCGCTATGTCCGGCAATGCGGAAGACGCAGGGATCCAGGAAAGGCAAAACTTGCTCGGATTGGATTATTTACCGGCTGGCGCGCCGGTAGAATTACTTTCGCTCAGCGATGAAAAAGGGGTTCGGCTTCGTTCCACCGTTTCAGAATTCGGGCCGATCCTTTTCAGCAAAATCCTGGAACTGAACGACACCCAGACAAGCATTATTTCCATTATTTTCAAATACTGTGATGACAAATCCCTTCCGCTGGTTAATCTGGAAGACATGAGAAAAGTCCTTCAATATGTCAGCGAAAACGAGGATGGAAAAAATGAACTAAAATCCAATTACGGCAGCATTTCACCGGCCTCGCTGGGAACTATTCTGAGGAAAATTGTCGCTTTGGAACAACAGGGCGCCGCCCGGTTTTTCGGAGAACCTTCATTTGATGTAAATGATCTGATGAAGCTGCGCGACGGAAAAGGCGTGGTAAACATCATCCGGCTGACCGATATTCAGAACAAACCCGCTTTATTCTCTACTTTTATGCTGAGCCTTCTCGCCGAAATATATGAAACTCTTCCGGAAATCGGGGATCCCGATAGACCCCGGCTGGTGCTTTTCATAGATGAAGCGCATCTCATTTTTAACGAAGCCAGCAAGGCTTTGTTGGACCAAATGGAAACCATGGTGAAATTAATCCGTTCAAAAGGCGTGGGATTGTTTTTCTGTACACAGGTTCCGGGCGATGTTCCCGATGCCGTTCTGAGCCAGTTGGGATTAAAAATCCAGCATGCACTAAGGGGTTTTACGGCAAAAGACAGGAAACAGATTGAAAAAGCAGTGGAAAATTATCCGATTTCCCGTTATTACAAAGCAGATGAGGCCATTACGCAGTTAGGTATTGGCGAAGCTTTCATAACGGGTTTGAATGAAAAAGGGATTCCGACTCCGCTTGCATATACACATATACGGGCGCCGCTTTCACGAATGGACATCCTGACGGATGCCGAAATCAATTCGATTATAGCCCGGTCGGATTTGATCGGCAAATACCAAAATGACATAGACAAAGAATCGGCTTATGAGATTTTATCGCGCAAAATGGAAAGAAATTCAGTCATTGAGCCTCAACAAAGGAAACCCGCCGGCCGGCCGAGAAAGGAAAAATCCACGTTCGAAACCATCCTTTCCGATTCTACCACCAAAAGTTTCATCCGCACGATCGGCAACCAGCTCATCCGCGGGTTTTTTGGAAAACTAACAAAAAGATAACAGGAGTGTACGCGATTCTTGACATTGAAGCTACCGGCGGAAAAAAAGGCGAGGAAGATATTATTGAAGTTGCAATTTACCGGTACGACGGGGAAAAGGTTATAGATCAGGTCATTTCGCTGGTTTCCCCCGACAGGGAAATCGATGCTTATGTCCAGAAGTTGACGCAGATTACCACCAAAATGGTCAAAACCGCGCCTAAATTTTCCGAATTAGCCAAAAGAATCATCGAAATCACCGACGGGGCTATCCTTGTCGGCCATAATGTTGATTTTGATTATCGTATGCTCAAGCAGGAGTTTAAAAAGTTGGGCTATACTTATTACCGGGAAACGATTGATACGGTTCCACTGAGTGAAAAATATTTTCCGGATGCGGACTCGTATTCTCTTGGGAAACTTAGCAAACAACTCGGAATCCCGGTTTCAGACAGACATCGCGCCGCAGGGGATGCCCGTGCCACGCTCGAAATTTTCAAGCTGCTTCAGGCAAAAGATTTTCAAAAGGATATTTCAAAAAAAGAAATTTCAGCAAAGGAAGTTCTTCCTTCAGGAAAATTCAGTAAGTATTATGAGTCCCTTCCTAATTCAGCCGGGATTTTTTATTTTTTCGACAAAGACGACACGGTAATCTATCTTTCCAAAAGCTTAAATACAGCCCAGGGCGTAAGGAAAGTTTTGACCGGGAAAACCGGATTGAGCAACCAGGTCAGGCTCAATTTCAGCCATGTAAAAGCCGAACCAACCGGCAACGAGCTGATTTCCTGGATAAAGGAATACCACGAAATCAAAAAACTGAATCCTGTTTTCAACTCCAAAAAGAGAAAGATTTATTTCCCCTATTCCATTTGTCTGGGTGAAAAAGACGCTTACAAAAAACTGGTCATTTGCCGTACGCAGAAAAGAAACAACATTTTGTTGCGGATGTCTTCGCTCTCATTCGCCCAAAAATTCCTTTCGCTCATCACGGAAGAATATGAACTTTGTACACTGCTGAACGAAACTTCCCCCTGCGACCTGCATTGTTTTGGTTACGAAATAGGCGAGTGCCGGGGCGCGTGCGTGGGCGAAGAATCCCCTGAAGAATACAATAAACGCGTGGATGATTTCCTGGAAAAAATCAACTTAAAAAAGAAAAATTTCCTCATCATCAGTAATGGAAGATCTTCGGGTGAAAAATCATTTGTCTGGATGAAAGACGGTATTTGCCAGGGTTATGGTTATTATGAATTTCACCATCAGATCAAAAACCCGGAAAGGATTCGTGAACGGATGATTCCGGTCGATCCTGACGATGACATAGATTCCATCATAAAAGGATTTCTTTTTACAGAAAAATACCTTGAAATTATTCCATTAGATACAGATTAGCCTTAACTTTCACCCTAATTTCATGAGCATGACTGAAAAGGAAGAAAACGATTTAATAAGAGAAAAATTTATCCCTAAAAACTGGAATGAGGTCAAATCAAACGATTCCTGGGCGCTTTTTAAAATCATGGCCGAATTTGTAGAGGGTTATGAAAGAATGGCCAAAATAGGGCCGTGCGTTTCCGTTTTTGGTTCCGCGCGTACGCAAACAGGTTCCGAACATTACCACATGGCCGAAGAAATCGCTTTTCAGCTGACTAAATTAGGTTTCGGAGTGATCACAGGCGGCGGGCCGGGTATTATGGAAGCCGCCAATAAAGGCGCGCAGAGAGGAAAGGGAAAATCCGTTGGTATCGGGATAAAACTTCCTTTTGAAACGGGATTGAACAAATTCGTTGATTACGATTACAGTATCAATTTCGACTATTTTTTTGCCAGGAAGGTGATGTTTGTCAAATATGCCCAGGGATTCATCGTCCTTCCCGGAGGATTGGGAACGCTCGATGAATTATTTGAGGCGTTAACCCTGATACAAACCAATAAAACCGGCCGGTTTCCAATTGTGTTGGTCGGAACGAAATTCTGGTCCGGCCTGATAGACTGGCTGAAGGAAACCGTTATGGCTGCCGGAAACATAAGTGAAAAAGATTTTGAGCTTTACCGCCTGGTGGACACGCCCGAGGAGGCCGTGGGGCACATCAAAGCTTTCTATGACAAATACATGGTCAAACAAAACTTCTAAACATCTTATACTAAATCGCCCGCAATAACGTTGGTTTTGAAACATACAATGAACAATCGGAACAAATTAAAATACCCGGGATTTTTATGGGCTTTGCTGCTGATCCCTTCTTTTCACGGAATGGCGCAAAATTCAAACACGCGCTGGGAAGACCATTTTTCCTATGCCGACATCAGCCATATCTGGGAAATCAACGGCCTGATCTTTTGCAGTGCAGAAAACGGTTTGTTTTCTTATGACCCCAATTCAGGGGAAATGCAGAAAGTATCCAAAGTAAATGACCTGAATGATGTAGGAGTTACTGCGTTCAATTACAACCCCTACAACCAGATACTTTTCATCGGTTATGAAAAAGGAGAAATGGACATTTTAGGCCCGGAAGAAAACCATAATTTCCTGGAAATCCCGCTGAACCAATCCTATACCGGCAGCAAACGCGTAAACCATATCGCCGCTTATCAAAACACCGCTATTATCTCGGGTGAATTCGGGCTTGCCTCATTCAGCCTTGAAGATTTTGAATTTATGGAAACCGCTTATTTTGTCCAGGGCGGGATCTATTTTGGTGTAAAAGAGTCCGCCTTGCTGGACGGCATCATCTATGCCGCAAGTGACCACGGGATTTTTACACATCCTTCGGATGAATTCATCGCAAATTTTGTTTCTTGGGAACAACCCGCCGGCGTTCCCGCTTCCGCGTTCCAGAACATCGTGGCTTTTCATGGCAATATCGTGGCCAGTACCGAAGGTTCGGTTTATCGTTTCGATGGAAACAACTGGACGTATATGGGCTTCTTTTCCGGGTTGAAAGACCTTTCCGTAAACGGAAATGTTTTAAGCATTACACAGGCAAACACCGTTTCCAATTATGATGATAATTTCAGTTTAATCGAAACCGTTTCCTTTACAGAAGAGTTGAATACCGGTTTAAGAGTGGGAACAACAACTTACGGCGGTTCGGTTTTAAAAGGATTGTTGAACGGAATCAATGAAATCCATCCCGACGGGCCATACAATAATAAATCTTATTCTGTTGCGGCCACCGGTGGCCAGCTGTGGATTGCGCCGGGAGGAGCCAATTCTTTTAATACTCCTCAACAAAATGCTGACGGATTTTACCATTTTAATGGATCTAAATGGATACATCATGAGCAGTCTGAAATGCTGAATGCCCGTGATGTTGTGGATATTGAAGTTAACCCCACAGACACAACAGAAATCTATGTTTCAACATGGAATGAGTTCTCTAACTATAATGGGCAAACCATCGCAACGGGGCTAATGAGATTCAAAAACGGGGTGTTCCAGGAAAATTACAACAGCGAAAACAGTTCTTTACAAAATTATCTCAGAATCAGCGGAAGTGCTTTTGATGAAGAGGGTAATCTTTGGATAGGACAATCCTACGTTCAGCCCGGTGGCAAGACCCTGGTGGCAAAAAAAGATGTTTCAGGCAATTGGACTTCTATAGTAGTAATACCCGGCGGAAGTGAGGCTAACAAGGATGCCAGCGCAAGAAAACCGGTGGTTTACAATGGCTATGCCTTTCTGCCTGTTCCCAGAAAAGAGCAGGGTCTGAAAATAACCAATATGCAGGATGTATATACGGTTTCCTCTTCTCCTACCCTAGGGAATTTGCCTTCAAGCTTAATCATGTCGGCGGCTGTTGACAATAACGGCGTCCTCTGGATTGGAACTTCCCTGGGATTAAGAGTCTTGTATAACCCGATCGAAGCTGTCCAATCCGGAAGTTTTGAAGCCGATCCTATTATCATTGAACAAAACGGAATTCCCGAAGCACTTCTTACCGATGTTCAGATAAATGACATTGAGGTGGATGGTGCCAACCGGAAGTGGGTCGCAACAGATGGTTCCGGCGCTTTTTATTTTTCAGAAGACGGAACGGAAACCATTTTCTATTTTAATGCTGCCAATTCACCTCTTCCTTCAAATAAGGTGAATGACATTGAGGTTGATCCTTCAGATGGAACCGTATATTTTGCCACCGATAAAGGTGTGGTTTCTTATAGAAGCGACGCGGTAGATGTGGGTGACTCGTTCGGAGATGTTTATTCTTATCCGAACCCTGTCCGGCCGGGATTCAATGGTGTGGTTACAATCAAAGGTTTGCCCAATGATGCGGATGTAAGGATTGTAGATGTCGTGGGAAATTTGATTTACCAGACAAAGGCTGCCGGCGGTATTGCGCAATGGGACACAAAAAACATGAAGGGAAAACCTGTTGCCTCCGGAATTTATTTGGTTTTGATGACCAACCGGGACGCTTCTGAAACCAAACAAACGAAAATAGCCATTGTCCGATAAATGATTGTCCAAACGCCCGCAATTGTTATTTCTTCTTTAAAATACGGGGACAAGAGCATTATCCTGAAATTGTTCACCCGGGAGGAAGGGCTTAAAGCATTTATCATCAAAAACGCATTTTCTTCCAAGAACAGGCAAAGTTCTTTTTTCTTACCGCTTTCCTTTGTCGAAGTGATTTATGATTCGAAAAATAAAAAACAGCTGAATTATCTGAAAGAAGCGCGGCCGCTCATCCATTACAAAAGCATACACTCAAATCCCTACAAAAAAGCCATCGCCTTATTTCTTTCGGAAATTCTGAATACCCTGTTAAGCGAAGAAGAAAAAGACCTTTTTTTGTATGATTTCCTGGAAAACAGTTTCCTCGGATTCGATGAAAAACAAACCGGATTTGCCGATTTTCATCTGTGGTTTATGCTCAATCTTACACGGTTTCTCGGTTTTTATCCCAACCGTTCTTATGCGGAAAAAGGTTATTTTGACCTGGAAAACGGAATTTTCACCAATGAAATTTCTTCGGTTTCCATTATTGAAAAATCTGATCTGGAGTTATTTGAAAAATTGTTGGAGTTTGATTTCAATCAATCAGAAAACAATCTGTTCAACCGCGAACAAAGAAATGTTCTGTTGAAAATAATCATCCGTTATTACAAGCTCCATATCGCCGGTTTCAGACAGCCGAAATCGCTTGAGGTGCTAACTCAGGTTTTTGAATAATTCTTTTGCCTAAACGCTTCATAAATGCAAATGGCCGCCGCGTTGCTTACATTGAGCGAGTCCGCTTTCCCATTCATAGGGATTTTGATAAGAATATCGGAATTTTCCGCCCAGAAATCTGAAAGGCCGAAGGCTTCGGTTCCCAATACAATTGCTGAACTTTTATTCAAATTTATTTCATACAAATCTTTGGTTTCTTCTCGCAAAAAAGTGGAAACAACCTGGATTTTGTTCTGCCTTAGCCAATCCACAACTTTTTCCTTTTCTTCTGAAACGGTCTGATTCATGAAGACTGTTCCTATGCTGCTGCGGATTACGTTTGGATTATAAAAATCAGCCAATGGGTCGCAGACAATTAGTAAATCGACATTCGCCCCGTCGCAGGTCCTTAAAACCGCACCCAGGTTTCCGGGTTTTTCGACGGCTTCCAAAATTACAATCAGGGCATTTTCAGGAAGCTTAATTTCTTTTAAATCAAATGATTTTGTTTTATAAATGCCCGTAATTCCGCCGGTAGTCCCGCGGTATGCAATCTTTTCAAACAGGGCGGGAGTGATATTAAACGTTTTAAATTCAGAAAAATCCAATGCATTATTAAAAATGGGTTCGCATACAAAGAATTCCTCGGGTTCATAACCCGACGATAACGCCAGCTTATTTTCCTGGATTCCTTCTACCACAAACAACCCTTGCTTTTTACGTTCCCTGGACTTTTCCTGAAGTTTCAGTAAATTCCTGATTTTCGGGTTCTGTGCGCTTTCAATTTGCATTTAAGCGGTAATTTTATTGCCCACGAGATTTTTCGCCACTAAATATTCCGCAATCTGAACCGCGTTCGTCGCGGCGCCTTTCCGTAAATTATCGGCCACAATCCAGCAGTTCATTGTGTTGGGCTGGGAATAATCACGCCTGATCCTTCCGACAAAAACATCGTCTTTTCCTTCCGAATACAATGGCATCGGATAGGTATTTGTTTCCGGATTGTCCTGCAAAACAACTCCCGGCGTTTTATGGAGGATCTTTCTTACTTCGGATTCTTCAAATTCATTGTGAAATTCAATATTGACCGACTCGGAATGTCCGCCCTGAACCGGAACCCTAACCGCCGTTGCAGTTAGTGCGATCGTATTATCTCCCAGGATTTTGCGGGTTTCACGCGTCAGTTTTAATTCTTCTTTTGTATAACCCGATTCTTCGAAAACATCACAATGCGGCAAGGCGTTTTTAAAAATCTGATACGGATATTTCTTCTTCGGCCGGGTTCCGGCAATTTCTCCGTTTAGCTGCTCTACCGCATCTTTTCCTGTTCCCGTAACGGACTGATAAGTAGAAACCACAATGCGTTTGATATCATATTTTTTATTTAATGGATTCAAAACCATGACCAACTGAATGGTTGAACAGTTGGGGTTGGCAATGATTTTATCGTTCGAAGTTAGAGTACCAGAGTTGATTTCCGGAACAATCAACGGAATATTGGGTTCCATCCGCCATGCGGAAGAATTGTCGATTACCGTTGTACCGGCTTTTGCAAATTCGGGCGCCCATTGTTTCGAAGTATCGCCTCCGGCAGAAAATAAGGCGATTTCGGGTTGCATATTAACCGCGTCCCGCATAGAAACTATGCTGTAATTTTTTCCTTTAAATTCAACTGTTTTTCCAACAGATTTTTCCGATGCCACCGGAATCATCTCTGTTAGCGGGAAATTTCGCTCTTCCAATACTTTCAGCATCACCCGGCCAACCATTCCGGTCGCGCCTACAACGGCTATTTTCATTTTTCGTTAATTTCCTCAAAATTAAAATATTTAGGTGAATTCATCCCATGATTTTAACAGATTTAAATCAGCGGGTTTATTGTAACTTTGCGGCAGATGAAATTTGCGTGTTTAATGATCGTTATTTTATCGGGTTGCCTGTTTTTCCAACCGGTTTCCGCACAGGGTAAACGCCCGAAAGTCGGCGTTGTTCTGAGCGGCGGCGGCGCCAAAGGATATGCGCACATCGGCGCACTAAAAATCATCGAAGAAGCGGGAATTAAAATTGATTATATCGGCGGAACGAGCATGGGCGCTATTGTCGGCGGACTATATGCTTCGGGTTATTCCGCGGATGAGCTGGAAAAAATCATGTATTCTCTTGACCTGAACAGCCTGATTATGAACGAAAAATCCCGCTCCGAATTACCTTTTTTTGACAAATCCTACCGGGAAAAATACATTCTCGAGCTTCCTTTCGACAATTTCAGATTGTCATTTCCCAATGCATTGTCCAGCGGACAGGGAGCCGCGGATGAATTAAGCTATCTTTTCCGCCATGTCCACGATATTGAAGATTTCAACCAGCTTCCCATTCCTTTTGTGTGCGTGGCCACGAAGTTGAGCAACGGCGAATCGGTGGTGTTTCATTCGGGTTATTTACCACAGGTGGTGATGGCCAGCGGCGCTTACCCGACATTGCTGCAACCTGTTTCTATTGATGGTGAAATGTATATCGACGGCGGTGTGCGGAATAATTATCCGGTTCAGGAAGTGAAAGATTTGGGTGCGGATATTATCATCGGTGTGGATCTGCAGGAGGGCCTGCTTGATGAAGAGAACCTGAATTCGGCAACAAAAGTAATCGAACAGATTATTTCTTATAATATTGCGGAAAAATCGGCTGAACAAAGTCAATTGGTAGATTTAACCATTCGTCCCAACCTAAACGGCTATTCTGTCACGAGTTTTGATGACAAAGACAGCATCATCAATTCCGGAAAAAGGGCGGCACGCGAAATGCTGCCCGAGTTGAAGAAAATTGCTGAATTACAGGGACATCCTGAAATCACACATAAACCGGTGGAGTCGGGAGAATATGTGCTGATCAGGGATTTGGAAATAAAAGGGTTGGAAACTTATAACCGTTCTTACATCAAAGGGAAAATCGGAATAAAGCCACCACAACTTGCAAGTTATCAACATATTAGAGATGGAATAAAAGCGCTTTATTCTTCCGGAAATTTTAGCAAAGTTTATTACCGCATCAAAAATAATGAAAAAGGGGAAAAAACGCTCTACCTGTTTGTAAAAGAAAAATCGACCAAACAGTCCGTTAAGTTCGGTTTACATTATGATGATCTTTTTAAAACGGGATTATTATTAAATTTCACCGGGCGGCATTTCCTCTTTGACAATTCCACGCTTTCCGCAGATTTGATTTTAGGGGACTTTCCGAGGTATATTGTGAACTATTATGCCGACAATGGTTATTATCCAAGTTTCGGTTTAAGCCTGACTTTTAAGCAGTTCGATGAAGAAACCAATATGCAAAATTTCGATCCTGATTATGAGGATGTTGCGCTGGATTATCAGTTTGATGAATTTGTAAATCAATTTTACGTTCAGTCCACTTTAATGGAAAAATATGCTTTGGGTGGCGGGGTTGAACATCAGTACCTCAACATAAAAACGAATAATTTGCCTGCATCGGATCCCTTGAAAAAAATAGAAAACAGCTATTTTTTAAGCGTTTACGGATACCTGAAAGCAGATAACCTCGACAATCCGAATTTTCCTCGCGCGGGTTTAAAATTTGACGGGACATTCAAATATCTTTTTGATTCCAACCGGAAAGATTTCAATGAAACTTCGCGGATCAATGTAAACGCAGAGTGGAACCAGCCTGTTTCCCGGTGGCTGTCGGTGCGCGCTTTTGGTTCTTTCGGCACTTATCTGAGCAATTATCAGCCGGCTTCACAAAAATTTATATTGGGAGGATATATTGAACAAAACTTCCTGAATTATACCCGCTTTTACGGGTTACCGTTCCTGAGTGCTTCCGGCGACAACAAAATAGTGTTAGGCTCCGCTGTTCAGGCTCGTTTCCTGAAGAATCATTATGTTTCGGGATTTTTCAACGTGGCAAATATTACGGATAATTTCGATGAATTGACTCTTTTGAATTACCGCTATCTCGGGTATGGAATCGGGTATGGTTATGACAGCCCGCTTGGCCCCATCATCGGGCTGTGGACATATTCACCTTATACAAAATCAGGTTTGTTCAACGTATCTCTCGGATTTTGGTTTTAACTTTGCAGAATGATTTCTTTTTTTTACGAAACCGATTTTGAGATTTCAAACGAAACCATTTGGAATAACTGGCTGGAATCGGCTATGGAAAAAGAAGGGTTTGAACCTGGCGAAATCAATTATATTTTTTGCGACGATGAATACTTGCTGCAAATCAACATTCAATATTTACAACATGATTATTATACCGACGTGATCGGATTCCAGTATTCGGAAGGCAAAGCGCTTTCCGGCGATATATACATTAGTGTGGACCGGGTGAAGGAAAATGCCGTTGATAATAACGTGAGTTTTAAAAAAGAACTGGCCAGGGTTATGATTCACGGGATTTTACACTTTATGAATTACAAAGACAAAACCGCTAAAGAAATTGAAAAAATGCGGAATGCAGAAAACAAATACCTGTCTTTTTTTGATGAATTAAATTAATTGTTCCACGTGGAACATCGACAATAAATACCGTTAAATGTTTTTAAACGAATATGACATAATCGTGGTAGGCGGCGGACATGCCGGAGCAGAGGCAGCCGCTTCTGCGGCCAATATGGGTTCCAAAACACTATTAGTGACCATGAACCTTCAGGCAATCGCGCAGATGTCCTGCAATCCGGCGATGGGCGGAATCGCAAAAGGACAGATTGTGCGTGAAATTGATGCCTTGGGCGGAATGTCAGGGATTATAACCGACAAAACCATGATTCAGTTCAAGATGCTGAACCTGTCCAAAGGTCCTGCCATGTGGAGTCCGCGCGCGCAATCAGACCGGATGCGGTTTGCAGAAGAATGGCGACTTGCGCTGGAATCCAACCCCAATGTGGATTTCTTTCAGGACATGGTAAATGGGCTCCTGATTGAAGGAAATAAAGTCGTGGGTGTCAAAACCGGAATGGGCGTAACAATCCGTTCAAAAGCGGTAATTCTGACGAACGGAACTTTTCTGAACGGATTAATTCACATTGGTGAAAAACAATTCGGCGGTGGAAGAATGGGTGAAAAAGCCGCTACCGGAATTACGGAACAATTGGTTAACCTGGGGTTTGAATCAGGCAGAATGAAGACCGGGACACCGCCAAGAGTAGATGGCCGTTCTCTTGATTTTTCCAAGATGGAAGAACAAAAAGGCGATGAAAATCCGCAGAAATTTTCGTTTACAGAAACGCCAAAATTAACCGGACAAAGAAGCTGCTGGATTACTTATACCAACCCCGAAGTCCATGATCTGCTGCGTGAAGGATTTGACCGTTCCCCCATGTTTAACGGCGCCATTCAAAGCACCGGGCCGCGTTATTGCCCGTCAATTGAAGATAAAATCAACCGTTTCGCGGAGCGGGAAAGACACCAGATTTTTGCAGAACCGGAAGGGTGGAAGACGATCGAATATTACGTAAACGGTTTTTCTACTTCTCTTCCGGACGATGTTCAGGCAAAGGCATTGCGTTCTGTTCCCGGCTTTGAAAACGCAAAAATATTCCGTCCTGGGTATGCTATAGAATATGATTATTTTCCGCCTACCCAGTTAAAACATACATTGGAAACAAAAATCATTGATAACTTGTTTTTTGCGGGTCAGATCAACGGAACAACAGGATACGAAGAAGCGGCAAGCCAAGGGTTGATGGCCGGTATAAACGCACACTTAAAAATCAATGAAAAAGAACCGTTTATACTTAAACGGAACGAAGCATATATCGGTGTTCTAATTGATGATTTGATCACAAAAGGAACCGAAGAGCCATACAGGATGTTTACTTCAAGAGCGGAATACAGAATTTTACTGAGACAGGATAATGCAGACGAAAGATTAACACCCCTGTCTTATGAAATCGGGCTGGCGTCAGAAGAAAGATTGAAAAAAATGGCGGCTAAATATGAAAAAGCAGGTCGTTTGATTCATTATTTGGAAGGTCAATCCATCTTGCCGGAAGAAATCAATCCGGCGATTGAAAGAGGTGGCGGTTCGCCTGTCAATCAAAGTGTGAAAATGGTTTCTGTCATAACGCGCCCCGAAATTTACCTGAAAGACCTTAGAAATCTGGAGCGGGTAAAAGAATATATTTTGGAAAATGAACTGAATGAAGAAGAAATCGAGCAGGCGGAAATTCAATTAAAATACCGCGGGTATATCCAAAAAGAAAAGGATAATGCCGACAAATTAAAGCGTTTGGAAAATCTGAAAATTCCGAAAGAATTCGATTATTCGCAACTCAAATCCATTTCGGCAGAAGCAAGGCAGAAGCTGGAAAAAATCCGGCCGGAAACCATTGCGCACGCGTCAAGAATCAGCGGGGTTTCGCCTTCAGACATTAGCATTCTTTTGGTTTTTATGGGAAGATAAATTTTTGTTCCACGTGAAACAATCTGTAAAGTGACTGAAAAAGAAGAGGTTCCAAAACAAACCATTATAAAGCTGAAAGATCACTTTCTTTCTCAGGAAGAATTTGTTTTATATAAAAATGAAGAATTCGGTTTTTTGGAAACCCATCCGCAGCCATTGGAAAATCTTGCAAAATATTATGAAAGCAAGGACTATATTTCTCATACGGATTCTCAAAAAACCCGGTTTGAGGAAATTTATCAGTTCGTAAAAAATTACAATATCCGGTACAAATTCGCGAAGCTGAAAAACAAAAAGAGCAGCGCGAAGCTTTTGGATTACGGTTGTGGTACGGGCGATTTTTTACTGTATGCAAAAAACAAAAACCTGAACGTCTTTGGAATCGAACCCAATGAATGCGCATTGAAAATCACGCGGAAAAAAATCGGTGAAAACAATGCTTCAAATAGGTCGATCCGGGAACTAAATGAGAAATTTGATTTTATTACTTTATGGCATGTTTTGGAACATATTCCCGATTTATATGAATTCATCGAACAGCTAAAATCCAAATTAAATCCCGGTGGGAAAATTTTTATTGCGGTTCCAAACTACCGTTCTTTTGATGCAAAATTCTACAAAGAATTCTGGGCGGCTTATGATGTTCCGCGCCATCTTTGGCATTTTTCTCCCGACAACCTCAGAAATCTTTTTAACAGTTTTGGTATGAAAATTGAAAAAAAGCATCCGCTATGGTTTGATAGTTACTACGTGAGTATGCTTTCCGAAAAATATAAAAAATCATCGTTTGGATTTTTACGGGCAATCTTCATTGCTACTTTTTCCAATTTAGTTGGAATTTTCAACGGAAATTACTCTTCGGTCATCTATCAGATTGTAAAAAACGAAAATTAAGGCAAATAACCGATTATTTTATTGCGCAATTAGCCAACGGTCATATTTTTTGAAAAAGTCGCGTAAATCGAGTTTATAAAAGCCGTTTTTTGAGGATTATTAACAAAATTTATACAACTATGAAATCAATGATTCACAAACTCAAAAATTCAATTAAAATGAATAGAGGTAAAAGTATTCTTTATTTATGTTTAATTACTTTCTGTCTGGTAGCATCCTGTACCAACACGAAAGTTGTTGCCGACAACGAAAAACTGATGCGCGGCGATTGGACGGTTACCCATGTTTCGGTCGAAGGGATCAACCAGTCTTATGTTGATGTAACCGTTTTTGATGAAGCCAACTCAAAATGCTATGAAGGAAGTTCCTGGCATCTGGTTCAAAACAACTCTACCGGAAATTATACTTTCAATACCGGCGGCAATTGCCCTTCGGGAACGACAAAGATTAAGTGGTTTGTAACCGATGAAAATGGACAATATTATTTCAACTTCAAGAAAATTTATGAAGGTGAAAAACCCAAAAATGTGGTTGACGGTTATAAGTTAAGGGTTGCTTCCAATACGGGTTCAACCATTATTTTGGTCCAGGATCTGATGTTTGAAGGCAAGCCGATCAGCGTTAGTTATACTTTCCAGAAAAATTCATAATTCATTAAAAATCAAATCAATATGAAAACTTTAAAAATAAATTTAACAACAATTGCGGTGTCAGCGGGTTTGTTGCTTTCGAGCTGTGAAGCCATTCAAAACACCAACCATACCCAGCGCGGAGCTGCGGTTGGAGCTGCTTCAGGGGCCGTTATCGGCGGCATTTTGGGAAACAATGTGGGTAGCGGCAACAATGCCGCCCTGGGTGCAATTACGGGTGCTGTGATCGGCGGTGTAGCCGGCGGCCTGATCGGGAACAAAATGGACAAACAGGCTGAACGTATTGAAAACACGCTTCCCGGCGCGGATGTTGTAAGAACCGCCGAGGGAATCCAGGTAATTCTGGATGAACAATCAGATGTTCGTTTTGAATATGACAAATCGGATCTCACCGCCCTGGCAAAAGGAAATCTTGATAAACTGGTAACTGTTTTCAACGAGTATCCGGACACCGATATTTTGGTTGTCGGATTCACGGACAGCAAAGGTTCTGACGAATACAACCAAGGGCTGTCGGAAAGGCGGGCAGGTTCCGTGGTAAATTATCTCAAATCAAAAGGAGTCGCTTCTTCAAGGCTGTCCTCAATGGGTCAGGGAGAAAGCAACCCGAGAGGGGATAATGAAACCGAAGCGGGCCGGGCGCAGAACAGGCGCGTGGAATTTGCCATTACCGCTAACGATAAAATGATCAACGATGCCCAGCAACAAGCGGGAAATTAGATGCTGACAAATTTTTATACAAAAAACGCTGCTTCGAAGTAGCGTTTTTTATTGGATGAATTTTGATTTCCGGGAATTAATCTCTCGAAATAAATTTTCCTTTTAAATCGAATTTCAGCTCAACATCATTCATCAGCTCAATCTCATATCCCCTCAAGCCCCTTTCCGCTTTTTCAACTTTTTGATTGGAAAAATTGGATTTAAGGTATTCCCTGATTTTTTCAGGCAGGAATGTTGTCACCAGCCCGGTTTGGTTATTTGATTCGATCTCTTTCCATTCGCCCATTTGGTTGAATTCAATCTTAACAAAATCGTCAGTCTTCACCTCAAATTCTATTTTCCCGGACGAATCAATGTCTTTTGTGGCAGATTGAATATGATGGGTAGGGAAATGTTTGCTGATAAATTCCGTCGCGGGAACAGGTAATTCCGCCGGTGTAATTGGTAGTTCCTGCGCGTTTAAAAATAATCCTGTGAATAGGATCGCAATAAATGATACGATTCTTGGCTTTTTCATCTTTCTGAATTTTGTTGTTACAGTTCTAACAAGATTTAAGCCAAAAAAAGAAAAAACACCCCGTTGCATGAGATGTTTTCTGTGGAGAAGATGGGGCTCGAACCCACGACCTTTAGACTGCCAGTCTAACGCTCTAGCCAACTGAGCTACATCCCCTGAAATTATTTTGCAATGTTATGGATTTTTTTCCAATCAACAATTTTATCTAAAATAACTTTTGCCAGTTTTTCTTTGCTTTGGTGTGTCCAGCCGGCAATGTGTGGTGTCAGGATTACTTTGTCGGATTTTAATAAATACTGAAAATCTTCCGGCTGTTCGTCAAAATTAAAATGCTCAAAAGAAGATTTTTCGTATTCATGGACATCCAGGCAGGCGCCTTTGATTTTTCCTGATCGTAGTGCTTCGGCCAAATCCTTTGTTACAACCGATCTTCCTCTTGCCGTATTGATGAAATAAATTGGTTTCCTGAAAGAGTCGATAAATTCTTTGTTTATCATCCCGGTTGTCTGCGGCGTTTGCGGCGTATGAAGGCTTAGCACATCGGCTCTTTGAAATAATTCATCCAGAGAAACTTGTCTTGCATTCTCGTCGCCTACATTTGTTTTAATATCATAACAAATTACTTCTACGCCAAATCCTTTTAATCTTTGCGCAAAGGCTTTTCCCATATTTCCGTAACCGATGATCCCGACTGTTTTGCCCATCAGTTCGTCGCCGCGGTTTTCTTCCCGCCGCCAGATTCCGCTACGGACTTCATTATCGGCAATTTTTAACCGGTTCATCAGCATTAAAAGCATCGCGATCGTATGTTCCCCGACCGAATCTCTGTTTCCTTCGGGCGCATTAAGCAAAGCAATATTTTTTTCTCTGGCAAAATCTTCATCAATGTTTTCAAGCCCGGCGCCGACACGTCCAATAAATTTCAGGTTTCTGGCTTTGGACAGAAATTCCTTGTCGATAGAAATCCGGCTTCTGATAATAATTCCATCATAACCCGGAATTATTTTCATAATTTCTTCTTTAGAAGAATAGTAGTCTTCATCTACCTGAAACCCGGCATGTCTTAATCCGTTGTTCAACAATTCATGGTTGATGTCGAGTGCGAGTATTTTCATTGGTTAAATCTCCTATGGATGTTAAAAAGTTAATCTGGAATTAATTCACTTAGCAAATGTAGTATTTTCAAATCTTCAAATTATTTTTTCAAATTCTCTATCTTTGTAAAATGACGATTCAAGAGATTCAAAATGAAATCATAGACGAGTTCTCATTCTTTGAGAACTGGGAACAACGTTATGAATACCTGATAGAATTGGGCAAAAACCTAAAACCTATTCCCGAAGAAAAAAAAACAGACGATAAAGTCATAAAGGGATGCCAGTCAACGGTTTGGCTGGATGCCCAGATGGATGGTGACGAATTGATATTTGAAGCCGACAGCGACGCGATTTTGCCAAAGGGATTGACGGCTTTGCTTGTGCGGATGTATAACCAACAAAAACCGGAAGACATCCTGAATTCCGAGACAAAATTCATTGAGGAAATCGGCTTGCAGGAATTTCTTTCACCGACAAGGGCAAACGGCCTTTTGGCCATGATTAAACAATTCAAATTTTACGCTATCGCCTTTAGGGCAAAAACCAAAAACCAAACCTGATTATATGGAAGGAATGTCTCTGTTTCAAGCATTTATTTATCTTTTGGCGGCTGTCGTCTGCGTGCCTATCGCCAAACGTTTCGGTTTGGGTTCCGTATTGGGATATTTAATTGCGGGCGTATTGATCGGGCCGTTCGTTTTAGGTCCTTTGCTTGGAATCTGGTCGGGGGACGAAGCGCGGGACATTATGCACACCGCCGAATTCGGCGTGGTGATGATGTTGTTTCTCGTCGGGCTGGAACTTGACCCGAAAGCGTTCTGGGAAATGCGGAAAAAAATTGTCGGGATCGGGAGCATACAGTTGTTCGGAACCGCGTTGCTTATTTTTCTTCTTTGTTATCATCTTCTCAATATATCATTTGGAGCGTCCATCGCGATTGGCTGTGTGGTTGCTATGTCTTCCACGGCTATTATTTTACAAACCCTTTCTGAAAAGGGATTAACCAAATCTCCCAGCGGGCATGCCAGTTTTTCCGTCCTGTTGTTCCAGGATATTATGGTCATTCCAATTTTAGCTGTTTTACCGTTGTTGGCGGTGAATTCCATGATCATCACGGAACATTCACACGAAACACTTCTGGATGGCGCGCCGGGATGGATGAAAACGCTGGCGATTTTATCGGCCATAGGAATTATATTTTTTGTCGGGAACTATATCGTAAACCCGTTTTTTAAATACATTGCCCGGTTACAGGTCCGGGAATTATTTACCTCATTCGCACTGATGCTCGTAATTGGCGTTTCTGTGCTGATGAACTATGTTGGACTAAGCCCGGCACTGGGCGCTTTTATGGCAGGCGTGGCATTGGCAAACAGCGAGTTCAAACATCAGCTGGAAAGCGATATCGAACCGTTCAAAGCGCTTTTGCTCGGCCTGTTTTTCCTGGCAGTTGGCTCTACCATTAATTTCAAATTAATCATCAGCGAGCCTCTTCAAATCCTGGCGGCCACATTCGTAATTATGTTTGTCAAAGCGATTGTGCTTCTTATTGCCGGATGGGTTTTCAAACTAAAGCTGACCCAGAATATCTTATTTGCCTTATTGCTTTCTCAGATTGGTGAATTCGCGTTTGTAATCCTGAGCTTATCCAATCAGTTACAATTAATTCCCAAAGAATGGCACGATTTATTACTGGCGACAACCGCTATAACCATGGCCGTCACACCTATCGTTTTGATGATAAATGAAAAATGGATTGCCCCGTTGGTCGGAATCAAGAAAAAGAAAAAAAGGAGCGCGGATGATGATTTCGAGCTGGATATTGAAGAAAATAAAAAGATTATCATTGCCGGTTATGGTGATTTCGGGAACACCATCGGAAGACTGATCAAATTCAGCGGGTTCCAGGCAACGGTTTTGGATAATGATAGCGAACGTGTTGATCTCCTTAGAAAATTAGGTTTCAATGTCTATTTTGGCGACGCCACCAATTTAAATGTTTTAAAGGCGGCCAAAGCCGATGAAGCCGATGTTCTGATTGCGGCTATTGACCCAACGGAAACCAACCGCAAACTTGTGGAACTCGTTAAACAGCATTTTCCTCATTTGCAGATTATGATCAGGGCCAGAAACCGTTTTGACCTGTACGAGTACATGAACGAAGGTTATAAAAATGTTTACCGCGAAACGTTCTTTTCCGCTTTGCATGTCGGGGTGGATTTGCTGGAAATTCTCGGTATTTCGCACGAAGATGCTGTGCGACAAGGGGAAATTTTTGTTGCTGCAGAAAAAGCTTCCTTAAAAAGACTTTCCAAACACGCCCACAACCTGGAAGAATACGTAACGGTTTCGAGAGAAGAAATCACAAAAATCAGGAAAAAGCTTGCGGAAGGAATGGACATAGAAACGGTGGAAATGGAATTGGAAGCGGGTGAAGAAGACAAACTACAGGATGCCTGATAAAAAAAACATTTTAGCCATTCGTTTCAGCTCATTGGGCGATGTCGCGATGACTGTTCCGGTCATAAAAGAATTCCTGGAACAAAATCCAAATGTCAGAATCATCTTTGTTTCAAGAAAAAAATTTGAACCTTTGTTTTCGGGGAATTCAAATCTAGAGTTTATTCCGGCAGATTTAGAAAACAAACACAAAGGATTTTTCGGCCTCTACAAATTATACAAAGAATTAAAGACAAAGAAAATTTCGGCTATTGCTGATTTACATAATGTTTTACGTACCAAAATAATCCGTTTATTTTTTAAATCGGGAAATGAAAATGCTGCAATCCTGAACAAAGGCAGAAAAGAAAGAAAGAAATTATTGGCCGGAAAAATCAAAAAGCCCATCAAATCTATGCCGGAACGTTATGCCGATATTTTCCGGGATTTGGGCTACAAGCTGAATTTATCCCACAAACTGCCTGGAAACCCAATCGAAAAAGAAAACGCCATTGGAATTGCGCCTTTTGCCATGTATGAAGGAAAAATGTATCCGATTGACAAAATGCGTTCTGTTGCTCTGAACATTGCCGAAAGCGGGACAAAAGTGTATTTATTTGGCAGTAAAAATGAAGCGGAGGAATTGGAAAGCTGGGAAAAAATGAATCCGAATATAAAATCGGTGGCGGGAAAATTTGGTTTGAAAGAAGAACTGGAAATGATCCAAAAGCTCAAACTGATGGTTTCCATGGATTCGGCCAATATGCACCTGGCTTCGCTGGTGGGAACACGCGTGATTTCGGTTTGGGGAAATACGCATCCGTTTATGGGATTTTTGGGTTACGGACAGTCCATGGAGGATGTGATTCAGGATGAAACTTTGACACAAAGGCCGACTTCTGTCTTTGGAAAAGAGTCGAAAAGCGCGGAAAAGTTGGATTATTTTCAGAACATTCCGCCTGAATTAATCATTGAAAAAATCAATTCGGTTTTGGGTTAAATCGGCAATGTGTTTTCAATTCGCTGGTCGATCTGATCAAATACGCCGAATCCTTTTAAAATCACAATGATTCCGAAAATCATCAGAATAAACCCAATTGTTTTTTTGAAGTAAAAAATCCGCCTGACCGTGAAACTTTCTTTCACTTTTTGCGCCAGGAAAATTTTCAGTAAATCAATGGAAAAAAAGGTTCCCAGCACAATGGCCATATAAAGCAATGCGTCGTCCTGTCTTGGATACTGGATGACAACCGTGCTGACGATGAAAAACCAGAAAACGATGACGCCGATGTTCAGGATGTTCAGCAAAAAACCGTTCATAAAGGTTTTGAAATAATTCCGGTTGACAATATTTATATTCCGCAACCTGACATTCGGTTTGGAAATGTACATTACCAGGCCGTAAATCAGAATAAAAAATCCTCCAAAGATGAAAATTGACGGTTCTTCTTTTATTTTTCCCGCTAAATCCTTACTTCCGAAATAGGCAACCGAAATACAAAGAACATCAGCCGTAATCACACCCAAATCAAGCGCAATCGCCGCCTTCCATCCTCTTGTAACACTGGTTTCGAGCAACATAAAGAAAACCGGCCCGATGAGGATCAGGCTCAGAATAAATCCGATTAATATGGCGGAAGTAACCAACTCCATAGCGCTTGCAAGGTAACAAGTTTATCCCAACAACTCAAAATCCAGCTGTTTATTTCGTAAATCCGCTTTGGCTATTTTAATCTCGAATTTACGTTTTCTAATTAAAATTTATAAATTTGTAAGAATAATTTATATTCATAATGACTGATATTCAAATCTATACAAAGCTCTCAAATTTACCTTCTAACCTAAAGGCAGAAGTTTCGGATTTCATTGATTTTCTCAAATTCAAATCCCGAAAAAGAAATGAAAACACAACCAAACGAATTTCAGGAAAGGCCAAAGGGCTGGTTAAAATGAAAGACAATTTCGATGATCCGCTTGAAAGTTTTAATGAATATCTGAAATGAATTATTTAATTGATACACATGCAATTATATGGTTCATAACCGATGATGGTAAATTGCCGGTAAAGACAAAAGAACTCATCGAAAATAAAGAAAATCAATGTTTTGCGAGCCTCGCAAGTTTTTGGGAAATCGGTATCAAAAATTCAATCGGAAGGCTTGAGTTAAATTCCAGTCTGGAAAATATATTTGAAATTATTGAAAATTCCGGCTTTCAGGTTTTGCCTATCACCACTCAACATATTTTGAAAAATTCCTCATTGGACTTTCATCACCAGGATCCGTTTGACAGAATATTAATTGCGCAGGCATTTGTGGAGCATTTAACTATTATCAGCAGGGATAATCAGTTTAAAAATTATGGTGTTCCTGTTGTTTGGCAAACTTAATGATTACCCCAACAACTCAAAATCCAGCTGTTTATTTCGTAAATCAGCTTGTTCTAATTTTATTATTTATAATATGGTCGTAAAAATTCAACTAAAAATAAATTAAAACATAATTCGTTCTCCTTTTATGGTTTTCTTCCTCAAAAAATACTCTCAACAATTTATTTTTATTGTTAATACACTCCTTGTGTTGTTTTCAATTTTTCTATTGTATGAGGAATACAAATATTACGGAGATTTACAATGGGTAAGACAAGATAGAATTGAGGATGGAGAAGAATGGTATGCAAATATCATTGCCCTTATAATAATTATTTTTGGAATGATAACTTTTACCCAATTACTTTGGAAAAAAAGTAATTTAAATGTTTTCTTTTTTATTTCTAATATATTATATGGGACAATAAACCTAAGTTTTGGTTTTATTTTTTCTTTGTTTACAATAAGTTCAATTCCTGAGGGAATCTATCACCTAACCTCCCATAATTATCCAAATTCATTCAATAATATTTTAACTGGGATTATCGTTTTCATTTTAAGTGTTCTATTAAGTTTTTCTTTACTGATTTTTGGAATCAAATTAATTTTCAAATGCAATAACTTAAAAAGTAAGCTAACCTAACAACTCAAAATCCAATTGTTTGTTTCGCAAATCGGCTTTGGCAACACGAATCATCACTTTGTCTCCCAATTGATATGTAATTCCGGATTTTCGTCCGACGATGGAATAATTTTTCTCATCAAAATAAAAAGAATCTTCTTCCATATTCCGCAAACGGATCATTCCTTCACAACGGGTTTCCGGAATTTCCACAAAAATTCCGTATTCCTGGACACCGGTGATGAAACCATAAAATTCTTCGCCCACAAATTGCTCCATGTATTTGACCTGCATAAATTTGATGGATTCTCTTTCGGCTTCAGCAGCTAATTTTTCCCGTGCCGAACTGTGGATACATTTTTCTTCAATCGGCGCTGCGGCAGGGGATTTACCTCCGTCCAGGTAATGCTGTAATAATCGATGCGCCATCATATCGGGATAACGGCGGATAGGCGAAGTAAAATGCGAATAATACTGAAACGCCAGTCCATAATGCCCTACATCATTTTCAGTCGAATATTTCGCCTTGCTCATCGTGCGGACGGCAAGGGTTTCAATCAGGTTTTCCTCGGGTTTTCCTTTGACATCGGCCAGCAATTGGTTCATGGATTTGGTTACGGACATCCGGTCGCGCAAATCCAATGTATAGCCAAATTGTTTGATGAATAATTTCAAATCCTGGAGCTTATCGGGATCGGGATCATCATGAACACGGTAAACAAAGGTATTGTTATTGGGTTTTTTGTTTTTGTCGGTCGAAACAAATTCCGATACTTTCCTATTGCATAGCAACATAAATTCTTCGATCAGATGATTGGAATCCTTGCTGATTTTGAAATAAGTCCCGACCGGATTATCATTTTCATCCAATTCGAATTTCACCTCGACTTTGTCAAACGTAATCGCTCCGGCTTTCATCCGGTCTTTTCGCAGAATTTTAGCCAATTTATCCAACGTCAAAATCTCCTCTTTGAAATCTCCTTCTGTCCCTTCAATGATTTCCTGGGCCTCTTCGTAGGTAAACCTCCGATTGGAATGGATTGCTGTTCGGCCGTACCATTCTTTCAAAACCCGGGCTTTGTCATCCATTTCAAAGACGGCTGAAAAAGTATATTTATCTTCATTCGGACGAAGCGAACAAGCCACGTTGCTCAGATTTTCGGGCAGCATCGGAACCACTCTGTCCACGAGGTAAACCGAAGTTGCACGGTTATAAGCTTCCTGTTCCAAAAAAGTTCCGGGCCTTACATAATGCGTCACATCGGCAATATGAACACCTATTTCCCAATTTCCGTTTTCCAACTTTCGAAGCGACAAAGCATCATCAAAATCCTTGGCATCTTTCGGGTCGATGGTAAAAGTTACCACATCGCGCATATCACGACGATTGGCACGGATTTCTTCTTCATCTATTTCAACATTCAATTCTTTTGCTTCAAGTTCCACTTCTTCCGGAAAACTCACCGGTAAATTATATTCGAGCAAAATGGCATGCATTTCAGCTTTGGTTTCTTCGGGATTTCCGAGAATTTCTACAATTTCCCCAAAAGGATTATCGGTATCCAAAGGCCAGTCTTTTAGTTCCACCACCACTTTTTGTCCGTTTTCGGCATCGTTGAATTTATCTTTGGGAATATAAAAATCCACATGTAGTGAACGGTTATCCATCACCACAAATCCGAATTTTCCGTTCGGATGTTTTTCAAAAATTCCGGTATAAAGTGTTCGGAACCGTTTTACTACATCTATCACTTCACCTTCCGGACGCTGGTTTCCTTTCTTTTTGTTCGGGTACAGATAAACCCTCACCACATCACCTTGCAAAGCGTTTTTCTTTTTGTTCTTCTGAATAAAAATATCCTGTTCCACACCATCGACCGTTACATAAGCCGAACCGCTTTGGGTGATATCAATAGTTCCCATCAGATAATGCTGATCAGCATTGACTTTGAATTTCCCGCGATCTGATTCTTTGATCTTTTTATCGGCCAGAAGCGCCTGAAGGTCTTTGATGAGGATTTCGCGGTCTATAATGTTGGTAATCTTCAGTTCTGAAGCTATTTGTTTATAGTTAAGCGGTTTATTGGGATTTTTCAAAAGAACTTCCAGGATTTTCTGGTTGAACTTCCCCGAAGTCGTTCTTTTATTTTTTGATTGATATTTTCTTTTTGACATTCTATATTATGTATAATGAGAATTGCAACTTTATGCAATTTAGCAGGGAATCTTCCCCACACGCTTTTCATGTCGGCCGCCTTCAAATTCAGTATTCAGGAAAATTTCAATCATTTCTACCGCGTATTCATAAGCCACAAAACGAGCCGGAAGCGCAATGACGTTTGCATTGTTATGCTGGCGCGTCAAACGTGCAATGTCTGTATTCCAGCAAAGTGCGGAACGAACACCCTGATGTTTATTGGCCGTCATATTTACGCCTTGTCCGCTACCGCATAATAGAATTCCGAAATCGGCTTTTCCTGTTTCCACAGCTTCCGCAGTTGGATGGGCAAAATCCGGAAAATCAACAGAATCTGTTGAAAACGTTCCAAAGTCCTGAATCTCAATTCCTTTCTCTGTTAAATACTTTACAATTTTATCTTTATAAACAAATCCCGCGTGGTCTGCTCCGATGGCTATTTTCATAATATTAACAACTAAATTTCTTAATTTCTTTAACTAATTATAAATCAATGTTTAGGTAATGTAAACTAAATGTTAATAAAATACGCATTACTTTTTATTGATTTTCGGGTTCTTCACTTGCTTTTTAATTTTCAGTTTTTGATTAAAAAATTTTTGATGAAAGTCAAGTAAAAGTTTTGATTCTGGCACATTATTTTTCAACGTACTTATTGATAGTTTCAACCCATCAATTTATCGAAAAAATGCTATTTTAACAATCAACAAATTTTGTTGATAACGCTCTAAATCATTCATTTCAAAACAAAATTACGGATAAATAATTGTTAATGCCGTATCCATAAAATTATTATCATTTTAGTTTTCCACAAATTAACAGGGCATATATATAAATCAATATTTCTTTTTTAAAATTTAAAAATAATATAATGATGATTATATAAATGTGGACAACTAAAAACGGGTCGGATTGAGATTTCTGTTATTTTTGCTTTCAATAAAACCCAACTTTGTCAAAGTTCAATTCGTACTGAAAAAACTTTGACAAAGTTCTTAAAAAGAAATAATCAACAGATGAAAACAATAGACGATTTCAATTTTTCAGGCAAAAGAGCATTAATTCGAGTGGATTTTAACGTTCCGCAGGGCGAAAATTTTCATGTGACCGATGATACAAGAATCCAGGCCGCTAAACCTACTATTCAGAAAATATTAAACGATGGTGGATCAGCAATTCTGATGACCCATTTGGGACGTCCGAAAAACGGATTTGAAGATAAATTTTCATTGAAACACATTGCCGGAAAAGTGTCGGAAGTTTTGGGAGTAAAAGTGATTTTTGCCGATGATGTAGTGGGAGAAGATGCGCAGAAAAAAGCGGCAGCTTTGCAGCCGGGCGAAGTTCTGTTGCTTGAAAATGTCCGTTTTCATCCGGAAGAAGAAAAAGGCGATAAGACTTTTGCGGAACGACTTTCAAAATTAGGTGATATTTATGTAAACGATGCGTTTGGAACTGCTCACAGGGCGCATGCTTCCACGGCGGTTATTGCGGAGTTTTTTCCGAATGCTAAATGTTTCGGTTACTTGATGAAACAGGAACTGGAAGCGATTAACAAAGTTTTGAAATCAGGCGAAAAACCGGTTACAGCCATTTTGGGCGGCGCAAAAGTTTCTTCAAAAATTACGATTATCGACAATATTTTACCGGCGATTGATAACCTGATCATTGGCGGCGGAATGACTTATACTTTTATTAAAGCACAGGGTGGAAAAATCGGGAAATCTTTGGTGGAAGACGACAAACTGGATTTGGCTTTGGATATTCTGGAACAATGTAAAAAACACAATGTTCAGGTATATCTGCCGGTTGACAATGTGATTGCCGATAATTTCAGTAACGATGCCGATACAGAAACCGTTCCGGTAAACGAAATTCCTGATGGCTGGATGGGAATGGACGTGGGGCCAGAAACCAATGAAATTTTTGCGGATGTAATTAGAAATTCCAAAACCATTTTGTGGAACGGGCCTTTGGGGGTTTTTGAAATGTCGAATTTCGCTAAGGGTACGATTGCACTTGGCGAGGCTATTGCCGAAGCTACGAAAAACGGCGCTTTTTCATTGGTGGGTGGCGGTGATTCGGTGGCTTTTGTAAAACAATACCATTATGATGAAAAAGTAAGTTACGTTTCCACCGGCGGCGGCGCGATGCTGGAAAGCCTGGAAGGAAAAGGATTGCCGGGAGTGGCGGTGATGATGAGTTAGATTTTTAATTATATCATATAGATAAAACCTCATTTCTTTAAGAAATGAGGTTTTTAGTTTTTAATATATTTGTAAAACTTAAATTTTACCCATGACAATCAAAGAGGCAATTTTAAAAAGTTTGCAAGATATAGATGATCTTACAAATTACAATGTTGTTACTCAACATATTAATTGATAATAAATATTATGATTTTAAAGATGCAAAAACTCCTTCAGCTACTGTTTCTGCGTTATTAGGAGATTTCATAAGAAATGGAGATTCTCGGATTAAAAGAATAAAAGAATCTGGTGCGTATTTTTATTATTTAGCTAAAAATGAATCTTCTATTAGTATCGAAAAATTATCTGGTGATTCAGAATTAAAAAAAGACAAAAAAAATCCATCAAAAAAACTTATGAAGAAAGAAGTCTTCATAAATTGCTTAGCAGCTATTTAAAAAATACGGAAGTTTATTCTAAAACGATTTTTCATGAACAATCAAATGGAAAAGACAATAATCAAATTTGGACTCATCCCGATATGGTAGGAATAAAGTTTCTAAATCTCCAAACGAAAACAAGCCAGAATTTTCTAAAATCTATAAATAGAGTTGATACTTTTAAACTCAGTTCATATGAAATCAAAAAAGAAATTAATAGTGATAGTGAACTAAAAAAAGCTTATTTTCAAGCTGTTTCAAATTCAAGTTGGGCAAATTATGGTTACTTAGTAGCTTTTGAATTCAGTGATAGTCTTTATGATGAAATGAACAGGTTAAATCAATCCTTTGGAATAGGCGTTATAGAATTAGATTCCAATCCTTATCAAAGTAAAATTTTATTTCCTGCAAAATACAATGATTTAGATTTTAGGACAATTGATAAATTATGCGTTATCAATAAAGAATTTGATAAATTTATAGAACAATCAGAAAAATTATTAACCGCACAAGAACGCTATTACAAAGCCACAGAAAGAGAACTGGATGAATATTGCGATTTGTATTTCAATAACGACTCTGAAATAGAAAAATATTGTATGGATAATAAGATTCCATTTTTTAAAGAATAAAACAAAAATTCTTTAAAAAAATATTTATTTAATCTTTTTTGAGAAAATGCGAAACTAAATCCACAATTTCCTTTTGACTTTCCTCTAAATCTTTATTCACGATTATCGTGTCAAATTCCGGAGCCAAAAGCAATTCTTTTTCGGCTTTGTCGATGCGCGTCTGAAGCTTTTCTTCGCTTTCAGTATCCCGATTGCGCAAACGGTTTTCCAGTTCTTCCACAGATGGTGGCATAATGAAAATGGAAAGCGAATTTTCGGGATACATTTTTTTCAGGTTGATCCCGCCGACCACATCAATATCAAAAATCACCGATTTTCCTTTTGCCCAGATTCGTTCGATTTCCGACTTCAGAGTGCCGTAAAAACTTCCTTCGTAAACTTCTTCAAATTCCGCAAACTCCTGATCTTCAATTTTTTGTTTGAATTCGTCCGTCGAAATAAAATAGTAATCCTTCCCGTAGATTTCGTTCGGGCGAGGATTTCGCGTAGCACAGGAAACCGAAAACTCAAGAGTGTCCAGGTTTTCCAGTAAATGTCTGACCAAAGTAGTTTTGCCTGCTCCCGATGGCGCTGAAACGATGATAAGTTTGCCCGAATTCATAAAAGCAAAGTTGTATAATTTTTAAATTGTGTCCAATTTTTATGGGATTTTCTGCTAAAAATGTTTGGGATTTTCTCAATGTTGAAAAGAACGGCTCTTCATTTGACAGCGATCAATATATTCTAATCTACGTACCATTTGAATAATCCAAAAGGGTCAATGACAAAAAGAAGAAGAATTAGAATGTTTCCACTAAGCCAAATTCTGCTTGAAGTTTTGTGGTAATCAATTTTGAATAATTCCAATATAATTAATAGAATCAAATAGATGAAAAATGCGTAACCAACAACCTCAAATAATTGATTTACTAATTTAAAATGAAAAGGAAAATCGCCGGATTGAGGATTGTCATACTCCACCAACCTCCCAATTGAAATCGAAACGCGTAGTGCATACGAGAAGAATAGGATCAGCCATAACCATGGTAAAAGGCTGAGAGCAATTTGTAATTTGTCCAAGAATCTGAGTTTCATCCTACTATAACGCGACGGTAGTAAATTCATTGCATAAAAAACCGCCGCACACTTCGACAAGCTCAGCGTGACGGCGGTTTCATTTATTCAGATAATTTCAGAATTAGTTTCCTCCTTCTTCCATTTTCTTTTTCAATTCTGCCAGTTCATCGATATCTCCCAAAGTAGAAGTTTCAATAGACTGGTTTTCCATGGCTTTTTTTGCAGCTTTTTCTTCCTCTACACGGAAAGTAGCTGTGTGCGAAACCACTACGCGACGGAATTCTTTATTGAATTCAATCACAACAAATTCCAGTTCATCGCCTTTTTTCACTCTTGAGCCGTCTTCTTTTTCCAGCGTTCTCGCCGGGGCAAAAGCTTCAACGTCAGCATCTTCAAACTGAATGGTTGCTCCTTTGTCAAATACGTCAACTGCTTTACCAGTATGTTTGGTTCCAATGGCATATTTGCTTTCATATTTGTCCCAAGGATTTTCTGTCAATTGTTTGTGGCCTAAGCTCAAACGTCTTGCTTCTACATCCAGTTCCAGAACGACAACATCCAGGATATCATCTACATTACAGAATTCAGACGGATGTTTGATTTTCTTGGTCCAGGAAAGATCAGAAATATAAATCAAACCGTCAACACCTTCTTCCAGTTCTACAAACACACCAAAGTTTGTGAAGTTTCTCACTTTTCCTTTGTGCTGAGAACCAACAGGGTATTTGGAAGTGATGTCGGTCCATGGATCCGGCGTCAGTTGTTTGATACCCAAAGACATTTTTCTTTCGTCTCTATCAAGTGTCAATACAACCGCTTCCACTTCGTCACCCACTTTTACGAAATCCTGAGCGGAACGCAAATGAGTTGACCAGGACATTTCAGAAACGTGAATAAGGCCTTCAACGCCCGGAGCTACTTCTACAAATGCACCGTAGTCAGCCAATACAACCACTTTTCCTTTTACCTTGTCTCCAACCTGTAAGTTTTGATCCAAAGCTTCCCAAGGGTGTTTTTCCAATTGTTTGATACCCAACTGGATTCTTGTTTTGTCTTCGTCGAAATCCAAAATAACCACATTGATTTTCTGACCGTCTTCCAGAATTTCTGAAGGATGGTTGATTCTTGACCAGGAAAGGTCTGTGATATGGATCAAACCGTCAACACCGCCCAAATCTACGAACACACCGTAAGAAGTGATGTTTTTAACTTCACCTTCCAGTACCTGTCCTTTTTCAAGTTGTGCAACGATTTCTTTTTTCTGTTCTTCGATGTCGGCTTCAATAAGCGCTTTGTGAGAAACCACAACGTTTTTGAATTCAGGGTTGATTTTAACCACTTTGAATTCCATCGTTTTACCAACATATTGCTCGTAATCGCGGATTGGCTTCACATCGATCTGAGAACCGGGCAGGAACGCTTCGATTCCGAAAACGTCCACGATCATACCACCTTTTGTACGTGCTTTGATGTATCCGTTTACGATTTCCTGTGTTTCATGCGCTTTGTTTACAGCATCCCAGGCATTCAAAGTCCTTGCTTTTCTATGAGAAAGGACCAATTGCCCGTTTTTGTCTTCACGTGTGTCCACCATTACTTCCACTTCATCGCCTACGGCTAAGTTTGGATTGTAACGGAATTCGTTCAGTGAAATAACACCTTCGGATTTAAAGTTAATGTCAACGATGGCTTCTTTGTCGGTCAGGCGAACTACTTTTCCTTTGAAAACTGCGTTTTCGTCCAAATCGTCCAATGTTTCATCGTACATTTTTTCCAATTCGGCTTTTTCCTTACGGTCTTCTTCATTTAATCCTGATTCAAAAGATTCCCAGTCGAAATCATCGGGTGCCACGTTGGCATTTGACGGAGCAGAAGAAGTATTTGGGTCCAATACCTGTTCTTCCAACTCCTCGTGTTTTGTCTCTTTAGACATAATTTAAAAATTTGTATCCCAAAACCCAAATCGGAAATAATGCGGAAAAGTGATTTTGAGAGCCGTTAAACTTTTGTTTTTCAATACTTTGTTTCCAAATCCGCCAAAGTGGGCGCAAAGGTACAAAAAATTTTTCAACGATGTTTATAATTTGTTGAAAATCTGAATGCTAATTTTAAGATGCCTGTTTATTAAATAAATTTGTCAAAGTTTTTTACATTAATAATTTGCTCAAAACTTTTTAAAAACGGATAATAAGGGAATAAGGTTCATTGAGCGAGATATCCAGCTGTTACTAAGGGAATAAAGTTTTTTCTTTCTGATAAAAAAACCGTTGATATTCAAAGATTTATTGAAAAGTCTTTTTTTCAATAAAAACCGCTAAATTTGATTCGTTTGGAGTCTTACCCTTATTCCATTAGTAACCAGTTGAAAACCAGATATATTTGACCTTATTCCCTTATTTTCACTAATTAACTGTTGAATCATTTTCCACAATTAGCAATACTTTGGTGATTGATAATCCATGATTTAAAAATGGAAATCAAATCATCATAAGTCGCTCATTATTGAGTATTTAAATTTTTAAACTTTCGTTTTGATATTTTTTAGTGAAGTTTTTTTACGTTGCGAATAAAACTTTGACAAAGCTAAACATCAAAAACTTAAATTTACTTTATGAAATACCAGGATTTAGAATTCCGAATTGCCACCGAAAATGATATTCCTTCCATTTGGAAAATCCTCCGGCAAGCCATTGAACGTAGAAAAAATGATGGCAGCACGCAGTGGCAGGATGGTTATCCGAATCTTTCCACGGTTCAAGCCGATGTAGAAAAAGGACAGAATTATGTTTTGACACAAAATGGAAAAATCATCGTTACCGCCGCCGTGATTTTCAACGACGAACCGACTTACGATGTCATTGACGGCGCATGGCTTACGCACGGGGATTTTATGGTTGTCCATCGTGTCGGCGTTTCAGATGAGGTTGCGGGAAAAGGATTTGCTAAGAAATTATTTACGATTCTGGAAGATTTCGCCAGGGAAAATAAGATTTACAGCATAAAGATCGATACGAATTTTGATAATATCCCAATGCTGAAAATCCTTGAAAAACTTGATTATATATATTGCGGCGAAATCCAGGTGCGGGACGGAGCAAGAAAAGCGTTTGAGAAGGTTTTGCTGAAGCCCTAACAGGTTAGAGCTTCCAATTATAGCGGAACGTAGGATTCAGACGAAAAATAATTATATTTGACTTTCATGAAAGTCAAACTTATCTTCATTTTCCTATTTCCATTTCTCGGATTTGCCAGTTCGCAGATTCCGGAACTGCTTATTTATAAAAATGATACAATCCCAATTTATAATTTAATTATTGAGAAATATCCTTCTGAAAATAAAACAAATATTTTAGGGGAGAGCCAGGGGCAGTTATTTGGATTGGAATTCAGAGGAGGAAGTTTCAATTGTTGGCGCGGATATCAGGGGGTTTATAAGATAGAAAATGACAGTCTTTTCGTCGTAGGAATGAAGCCTATCAGCGGCATTCTGGATTTTGAAGGAAGCGAAACCGGAAGAGAGATTGGCGAAAACGAATTGTTAAAAAATGTTTTTGGATCGAAACTGATCAATGGGAAAATCTTTGTCGATTGGTTTTCAGGAAATATTAATATAAAAAATGGTGATTTGATGAGGTGGGATGGAGTTTTTGTCCGCACTTTTGAAAACGAAAAATCATTTCTGATTAAAAAAGGAAGAATTAAAGATGTTTTTAATGCTCAAAACTATATTGATTTGCCAAACGGGATTAACCGCAGGTTTGATGATAATATAAGTGACGAAATTTTTAAAGAATTAGGAAAAATCAAGTGGAAAAATCTCCATGAATATGATTGTTCTGAAAATTATGAATTTACCATCGGTAAAAACGGAAAAATTAGGGAAGTTCAGATGGCTCAATACAAATCAAAGGAAGAAATAAAAGAATTTTGGGACAGAAAAGAATATAATTACTGCATGAAAACCATAAAAAATGCTGTACGAAATATGCAGTTTGACTTAATTAAAAGTTCAGGAAAAAATATTGAAGAAACCGTATGGCTAGAGATTTGGGTAAATGAAGATGGAAGTACAGAAAACCGGAATGACTAATTGTTAAAAAATTAAATTCCGGGGTTTCATAAAAAATTCCTAATTTCATTCTTCGAAATCTTAAATGCACACATGAAAAACAAGCTGTTTCGAAAAAAATCCATCGAAAAACTCGTTCGTGAAAACGAAGAAGACTCCAACCCCCTTAAAAAAGTACTTTCGGTAAAAGACCTGACCTTTATGGGCATTGCGGCGGTGGTCGGCGCGGGGATTTTCTCCACCATCGGCTCAGCGGCATATAATGGCGGACCGGGCGTTTCCACGCTGTTTATCATTACCGCCATAACCTGTGGGTTTACTGCGCTCTGTTATGCGGAATTCGCCAGCCGGATTCCCGTTTCGGGAAGCGCCTATACCTATTCGTATGTGGCTTTCGGCGAACTTATCGCCTGGATCATCGGCTGGGCATTGATTCTTGAATATTCCATCGGAAACATCGTGGTGGCGATTTCCTGGAGCAGCTATTTTAATAATTTACTGGTACATCTTTTCAACATTCATCTTCCGGACTGGATGCTTATCGACCCGATGACCGCCAAAAATGCTTTTGTGGAATCTACCACAGCGCTTTCTTCCGGAGTGGAATTATCGGCCAAACAGATTGAAAGCTATGAATTTGCCATCAATGCCTACAACAGTGCGCCCATGATGGGTGATACCAAAATATTTTTCAACCTTCCGGCATTTATTATTGTTGTATTGATTACCTGGCTGGCTTATATTGGGATCAAAGAAAGTAAAAAATCCGCCAATTTTATGGTGTATTTTAAGGTTGCGGTGATTCTTTTTGTTATCGTTGCCGGTGCATTTTTTGTCGATACGAATAATTGGCGACCGTTTTTACCGAATGGGTTTGATGGTGTCTTAAAAGGCGTTTCCGCCGTTTTTTATGCCTATATCGGATTCGATGCGATTTCCACCATGGCCGAAGAAACCAAAGACCCGCAGCGCGATATGCCCCGCGGAATGATTTATTCGCTCCTGATTTGCACCGTATTATATATTTTGATAGCGCTTACGTTAACCGGAATTGAACATTATTCACATTTCAAAAACGTAAGTGACCCGTTGGCATTTGTATTTGAAGACCGTGCGCCCTGGATCGAAAAAATCGTTTCCATCAGTGCGGTTGTGGCAACTACTTCGGTTTTACTGGTGTTCCAGATCGGTCAGCCGAGAATCTGGATGAGCATGAGCCGCGACGGGTTATTACCTAAAAAATTCGGGAAAATCCATCCGAAATACCAAACACCTTCTTTTGCCACGCTGGTAACCGGAATCATTGTCGGAATAGGCGCATTGTTCGTCGAAAGTGATCTGGTAACGGATTTGACGAGCATCGGGACTCTGTTCGCATTTATCCTGGTTTCGGGTGGCGTTTTATTTCTGCCGCCGAAACTGAGAGAAAGGGGAAGGTTCCACTTACCTTATATCAATGGAAAATGGATCATACCGATTTTGCTTGCGCTGTTCATTTATTTATTCAAAGACAGGACATTAACGGCATTTTCTGAATTTAACCTGAACAACACCCAGGAGGTCTTATTCATTATATTCTTGTTATTCGCGCTGGGAATTTCGATTGTTACCTTCATCCGTAATTATTCCTTCATCCCGATTATGGGCGTCCTGATGTGCTCCTATATGATGATTGAAATCCCGCTGGTAAGCTGGAAATGGTTTGTGGTGTGGATGGTGCTCGGATTGGTGATTTATTTCCTTTATGGGTACCGGAACAGTAAACTGGCAAAAGGTTGATCCATATGAATTCAAACACTTAAAAACAGTCAAAATAAATCTTAATTACTATGGAAGAAATCCAAACAAACGGACACAAAATGAAACGCGAGCTGGGATTGCTCGACGGGACGATGATTGTCGCCGGATCCATGATCGGTTCCGGAATTTTTATTGTAAGCTCCGATATTGCGAGAAATGTGGGAAGCGCCGGCTGGCTGATTTTTATCTGGGCTTTGACTGGCGTTATTACCCTCATTGCCGCATTGAGCTACGGTGAACTTTCAGGCTTGTTTCCCAAAGCGGGCGGACAATACGTTTACCTTCGTGAAGCCTACGGAAAGCTCGTGGCGTTTCTTTATGGCTGGGGTTTGTTCGCCATCATCCAGACCGGGACGATTGCCGCAGTGGGCGTAGCTTTTGCGAAATTCACGGCGTATATTTTCCCGTTTTTCAGCGAGGATAATATCATTTTTTCTTTGGGGGCTTTTAAAGTCAGTACGGCGCAAATCCTTGCCATTGCTTCCATTGTTTTCCTCACCTGGCTGAATTCCAGAGGAATCAAAAACGGAAAGCTGGTGCAAACCGGCCTGACCATCATCAAAATCCTTTCACTGGCAGGATTGATCATCGCCGGGCTTTTCTTTTCATTCAACGCAGAAGTTTGGGATGCCAACTGGGCAACGGCCTGGGACAATGTGAAATGGCTGAAGGACGGTGAGGGAATGATAGAAATAGCCGGAATGGCGATTTTTGCCGGAATTGTTTCCGCCATGGTCGGTTCCCTGTTTTCAAGCGACGCGTGGAATAACGTGACTTTTATAGCGGGCGAAATGAAAAACCCGCAACGGCACATAGGTTTGAGCTTGTTTTTCGGCGTATTGATTGTAACGGTGATTTACATTCTGATGAACCTGATGTATGTGGCGACCCTGTCGATGGAAGAAATTGCTTATGCGCCGCAGGACAGGGTAGCGGTGGCCGCGGCGAAAAATATTTTCGGGTCGGGTGGCGCGATTATCATTGCCGCGATGATCATGGTTTCTACGTTCGGCTGTAACAACGGCCTGATTTTATCCGGCGCGCGTGTTTACCATACCATGGCGAAAGACGGCGTTTTCTTTAAAAAAGCCGCGAACCTGAACCGGTTCGAAGTACCGGCGCGCGGATTGTGGATCCAGTGCATTTGGGCGAGTGTCCTTTGCCTGAGCGGGAAATACGGTGATCTGCTCGATTATGTGATTATGGCGGTTTTGATTTTCTATGTTTTGACTATTCTGGGAATTTTCCTTCTTCGTAAAAAACGCCCTGATTTACCGAGAAGCTACAAAGCATTCGGATATCCGGTTCTGCCGGCACTTTATATTTTGCTGGCAAGTACGGTCTGTGTCGGGTTGTTGATTTACAAAACAACTTATACCTGGCCGGGCGTTTTGATTATTTTATTGGGCATTCCGATTTATTATTTCATAAACAGAAAGAAATAAATCCCGAGCGATATAACGTAAAAACCTCAAAAGACTACTGTTTTTTGAGGTTTTTCTTTTGTGCCCAAGGCCGGACTCGAACCGGCACGTCCTTGCGAACACTGCGCCCTGAACACAGCGTGTCTACCAATTTCACCACTTGGGCAGTGGAAATTCAGGGAGCAAATATACGTAAATATGCAAAATCTGCAATTTTATGTTCCATCACGGCAGATGTGGTTTGAAGCTACGCTTCAATGCTATGTGTATGTATGTTCACTCACGCAACTATGTAACTTGTAGGTACTATGTGGTTTAGAAAAAATATTGTGTAAATCTACTGAATAACGTCGCTCATTTAAATTCCTTTTTCCGTTCACACACGAAAAAAACCACAATTCCGTTACATACATAATTGTTACTTTTGCTGAATGACAAAAAAACTGGCCTTGATGCTGTCTTTGATTTCTGTTTGGGTTTTTGCCCAGGACGGAACAAGGGTTTATGAATTTGTCAACATCACAACTTCCGCAAGGCAAGCGTCTTTGGGCGGGAATGCGAATTCCGCCTGGGATGCCGACCCGAATATGTCTTACTGGAACCCGGCTTTGATGAACGAACGGCAGCATGGGCAGGTTGCTTTGAACTACATAAATTATCTGGCCGATGTGAATTTCGGTACGATTTCCGCGGTTTATCAATATGACGATTATAATTTCTTTTCCATTCACGGGCAATATGTGGATTATGGCGATTTCCGCGGATACGACGAATACGATAATCCCACCGGGGATTTCAGCGCGAAAGACGCGGCGGTTACCATCGGTTATGCCAGAAGCCTTGGGGATTTTTTTACGGTCGGAGCGAATGTGAAATATATCAATTCGACAATTGAAAGTTATTCTTCTTCTGGTGTGGCGGCCGACCTGGGTGCGGTTTTTCATGACATTGATTATGATACAAATGTTTCCCTGGCCATTCGCAACATGGGTTTTCAGTTAAAAACGTATGACGGAAAAAAGGAAAAAATGCCGTTGCAGATCAACCTTGGTATTTCCCATCGGCTGGAACACGTTCCGCTGGAACTGAGCATGACACTTCACGATTTACAAAAATTCGACACTTCTGTACCGACTGATGAAAACGGGAAGGAAACAGGATTCGGCCGGAAAGTAATTGACCATGTTTCGGTGGGCGGAGAGCTTTTTCCAGGGCGCGGGTTCAACATTCGTTTAGGATATAATTTCAAGCGCGGAAACGAATTAAAGCTGGAAGACAAACGCACATTTGCCGGGTTGACCTATGGTTTCGGAATCCGGGTAAATGCATTCCGGTTTGAATTTGCGCACGCGAATTACTACAAAGGATCCAATTCCAATCATTTCGGCTTAATCGTCAATCTGGATAGGTTAATTCAGGGAAGCAATTACTGGCGAAGCAATCCTTATTATTAATTTCAGATTGCAGAATTCTGAATGCGGAAAAAATTCTAATTTCTGAAATTGGAAGATGGAGGATGGAAGAAATCAAAAATCTGCAATCAGAAATCAAAAATCTGAATTCAAAATTCTAACTTTGCCCTATGCGCGATCTGATCATAGCCATCGACGGGTTTTCGTCCACCGGGAAAAGTACGCTTGCCAAACTTTTGGCGAAAGAACTGGGATATATCCACATTGACAGCGGAGCCATGTACCGTGCCATCACGCTCTACGCGCTGGAAAACGGAATGATCAATGGTGAATATGTCAACGAACTCGAGCTTTTGCCACAATTGGAATTCATCGACATTCATTTTGAATTAAATCCCGAAAACGGCAAAAATGAAATCTTCCTGAATGGCGAAAACGTAGAGGAAAAAATCCGTGAAATGGAAGTTTCGTCCAAAGTCAGCCTGATCGCCAGAATTCCCGAAGTGCGCAGTTTTGCCGTTGCTTTACAGCGTAAAATGGGCAAAAGGAAGCGCATTGTAATGGACGGACGCGACATAGGAACCACTGTTTTTCCCGATGCCGATTTGAAAATTTTCCTGAATACTTCTGCCGAAGAACGTGCGCGGAGACGCTATGAAGAATTATTGAAAACAGAGAACCCGGCGACCTACGAGGAGGTTTTTCAAAATATTTCGGAACGCGACCAGATGGATTCCACACGTGAAATTTCCCCGCTGAAAAAAGCCGATGACGCGATTTTGGTAGAAAACGGAAACCTTACGCCGCAGGAAACCTTACAGAAAATCCTGGGAATAATTCAAAAATTAAGCTGATTGAATTTTATGTGAGCTTAAAGAATATTCAAAACCTGTTCTTTGACCTTTTCCAGTTCATCTTTCATCTGAACCACAATTCTCTGCATTTCGGAATGGTTGGATTTGGAGCCTAAAGTATTGATTTCCCGACCGATTTCCTGGCAGATAAACCCCAATTTTTTTCCTTCGGAATCGGAAGTTTTTAAGGTTTCGAGAAAATATTCACAATGATTTTTCAGCCGTACTTTTTCTTCGGTAATATCTAATTTTTCCAGGTAATAAATCAGCTCCTGCTCAAAACGGTTTTCGTCATAATCCGAACTTAATTCTTCCAGGTTTTTGGTGAAGCGGTCTTTTAGGGTTTGAATTCTTTCCTTTTCAAACGGCTCAACCTGGGACAAAAGATTTAAAATGGATTGAACTCTCTGAATGAATTCCTGCTCGAGAACCTTACCTTCTGTCAAGCGGAAATCGTTTAAGTTTTGAATGGCTTCGTTCATCAATTTGACAAAAATATTCCATTCGCCTTCGTCCAGTTCTTTGCAGGTAAACGCCATTACGTCGGGAAGACGCATCACGATGGCAAGTAATTCAGAATCTGTCGCTTCGGGAACGATTTGTTTGAATTCGCTGATGTAGGATTTGATGATTTCCGGGTTGATTTGCTGCGTTTTATTGTCGGCGGTAGCTTCCGTATTGACCGAAAAATCCACTTTTCCGCGTTGCAGTTTCTCTGAAAGAATCTTGCGGATGTCAAGCTCTTTTTCTTTGTACAAATAGGGCAGGCGGGTGTTCAGGTCTAAGGTTTTACTGTTCAGGGAACGGATTTCAATCGTGATTTTCTTGTCAGAACATTCAGCGACGGCCTTTCCGTATCCGGTCATGGATTGAATCATAAAATGAATTTGATTTGGGTCAAAAGTAAGAATAATTGAGGAATGGTTAGATTTTTACCTGATTTTTCCAAACCCCATTCGGCTTCAATTGTCCCTGATAATAAATAATATCCCGAAAATCATCGGTGGGAAAAGAAACAAAATCGGCCAATTTTCCGACCTCCAAAGTTCCCCTGTCGGTAAAATTCAACGCTTTGGCGGCGCGAAATGTAATTCCCGAAAGAACTTCCGCCATCGACAATTTTTCAAAAGTTGCCAGAATGGATGCTTGTGTAAGCAAATCACCCATCGGAGCGGAGCCCGGGTTCCAGTCCGAAGCGATGGATAAACAAGCATCTGCGTCCAGTAATTTTCTGGCAGGCGTATATTGCATTCCTAAACCAATTGAAGCGCCCGGCAATGCGGTTGCTACGACATTGCTGTTGGCCAGCAATTTGATTTCTTCTTCACCGGAAAATTCCAAATGATCGGCGCTTGCCGCACCGAACTCAACTGCCAAATGGCTTCCTCCGGGTGTAAACTGATCGGCATGAACGGTTATTTCAAATCCGTTTTCTTTGGCTTTCTGAAGATATTTGTGGCTTTCTTCCACTGAAAAAGCAGATTTTTCAGTAAAAATATCGACTCGTTTCGCAAGATTTTCAGTTTTTAAAATGGGAAAAATCTCATTGACCAATAATTCCAGATATTCGGCATTGGAACCACCAAAGTCTTTGGGCTTCGTATGTGCGCCCAAAAAAGTCGGGACAATATCAGTTCTGGATTGATTTTTTACTTTGTTAATTGCACGAAGTATTTTCAGTTCATCTTCAATGTTCAAGCCATATCCGCTTTTAATTTCCAGTGTGGTGATTCCGTTTTGAAGCAGCTTTTCCGCTCTTTCAAATGTAGATTGAAAGAGATTTTCTTCGGATTCCTTTCGGGTATTGGTCACGGTACTCCAAATCCCGCCGCCGCTTTCGGCAATTTCGAGATAAGTTTTTCCGTTCAGGCGCATCGCAAAATCTTTCGACCGGTTTCCGCCAAAACAAATGTGCGTATGGCTGTCTGTAAATCCGGGAAGAAGGACATTTTTTCCTTCAATTTCTTCTTTCTCGGCATTTGGAAATCCCTTTTTTAAATCCGAAAATAGACCGGTTTTCAGAATTTTTCCGTTTTCTGTCAGAACTCCGCCGTTTTCGATAATTTGCAACTGTTCATCTTTTACCGCGCCTTTTAGTGGGATTCCGGCAAGTGTGATAATTTGAGAAAAAGGACCGATTAATTTCATCTGTTCAAAGTTTGAGCTTCAAAGTTATCATTTTTAGCAATAAAAAACCCGGTTGATCATCAACCGGGTTTTAAACTACCTAAACATAAGAAATTATTTTTTATCAGCGGTAACGTCTAACTGCAAAGCCACTTCGTCTTTGATGATGGAATCCCCACCTGCGCTTTGATAAACAATACCAAAGTCCTGGCGGTTGATTTGAAACTCTTCGGATTTGATCGTCACTTTGTCGCCCTCTTCTTTTACATTTGCTTTGAATGAGATATTTTTGGGAATTCCCCGGAAATCCAGGTTTCCGGAAATTTCCGTATTGAAATCGCCTTCTGTCAGCGTTTTTGCACCGGTAATTTCAAAAGTCGCTTCAGGGAATTTTTCGACATCCAGAAAGTCAGAAGATTTAAGATGTGTTTCCAGTTTTGTTTTTGTGTCCGGATCATCGTTTTTATCCATGCTCTCAAAAGTAGCTTGGTCGGCAACAAATTTACCCGATTCCAAAACACCGCCTTTCATGGTCAGTGCGCCTTCTTTCAGCTTTACGAAGCCATAATGTCCGCTTTCTGGCTTTGAAGAGTCGTGGAAAACTTTAAATCCCCTCCAGTTTACAGTACTTACGGCAGTATTTACGCTGTATTCAACGGCTTCTGTAGAGGCGGACGCGGCTTCCTGCGCGTCGGTTGCTGCTACCGTATCCTTGCTTCCGCAAGATGCTAAAAATGCCATTCCGATGATTGATAATCCTAAAAATATTTTTCTCATTTTTTAAATTTTTCGCAAACATATAGCAAAAAGCCTGCCCAATGCGTTGATGTATGATAAGGAATGTGACTTTTTGATAATTTTTAAGTTTTTTCTGATTTAAAAACGGAAATTTGACAAAATATTTATCCCAATGCTTCGAGTCAATCACCTGAATTTTCAGTATTCTCATGACACCAAAGTCCTGAATGATATAGACTTTCAGGTAAAAAACGGTGAATTCATTTCGGTTTTAGGTGAAAGCGGAAGCGGAAAATCAACTTTGTTGAAATTGATTTACGGGTTAGAAGATGAAACTTCGGGTGAAATAATTTTTGAAAATCAAAAAGTTACCGGGCCTAAGTTCAACCTGGTTCCCGGCCATCCTGAAATGAAATTCGTTCCGCAGGAATTTGATTTGCTGGATTATGTGACGGTTGCCGAAAACGTGGGGAAATACCTGAGCAATTTTGATTTGACGTTGAAAAAAGAAACCATTGAAGACGCTTTGAAAGTTGTCAATTTACTTGAGTTTAAAGATGAGCTCCCTACGAAACTCAGCGGCGGACAACGACAAAGGGTTTCCATCGCGCGTGCGCTCGCTGCGGAACCCAAGCTGCTTTTGCTGGACGAACCTTATTCGCACCTCGACCAGCCGTTGAAATCTGGAATCCGGAAAAATATCCGGAATTGGGCAAAGGATGCTGGTTGCGCAGTAATCCTGACAACGCATGATGTGCATGATGCATTAGGATTTTCTGACAAAATCATCATTCTGAAATCCGGAAAGATTATTCAGAATTCATCACCGGAAGAGCTTAGAAATCACCCTGAAAATGAATACGTTGCAAGTTTGTTGGGTGAGTATTCCATTTTGAATCCAACAGAGATGAGAGAATTATTTCAAATTGAAATCCCAAACGATAAAAGAGCGGTTATTTATCCGGAAGAAATCACTGAAGATGAAAACGGTGTTGAATTTCAGGTTGTGGATGTACGGTTTCAGGGGCGGGATTATTTGGTGGAAGCCAAAAGAGAAAGCATGGTTTTAAAATTTTATTATGTTCAAAATATTGAACGTCAAACTATAAGATTGAGAATCAATAACTTTCGCTTGATGTAATTCACATTTTCAGATAGAAATCTTTCGTTAAACAGATATATTCTTCCGTATAAATATTCCGGGCAATTTCAATGGTTAATTCGTCGGTTTGGAGCGCTGATTTATTTCGTGAAAACAAAAGCAAACTTCGTTTGAATGGTGCCTTTTCATTTCCTTTTATACGGGTGATTTTTTCCGGAAATAAATGATATTTGGAAGCCAATTCTATGAAACGCCGTTCTGGTTCATAAGGAATTATAACGGACAATTTCCCTTTTGGGGCTAATAATCTTTCCGAATGAAAAACCAATTCCTCAAAAGTTAATTCGGATTGCTGGCGTGCGGTATTTCTGGAAGAAAATGCCATGTGTGTCAACTCGAAAAAAGGGGGATTGCTGACAATCAAATCAAATTTATCAATTGGATTAAAATCCTGTAATGAACTGTGAACAATTGAAATACGGTTATTGAACGGGCTTTCTGAAGTATTGAATACCGCTTCATCAAATGAACTCTTATCAATTTCGATTCCGGTTAATTCTGCTTTTGGAAATCGTTGCGCTAGCATCAGCGCAATCAATCCGGTTCCCGTGCCGATGTCGAGGATTTTCTTGGGGTTTTCCCTTCCCGTCCTGCAGGCGAATGCGTTTGTCCAGGCGCCGAGCAAAACACCATCGGTTCCGATTTTCATCGCCGATTTTTCCTGGGCAATTGAAAATTGTTTGAATCTAAAAGGATTTTTTGACATAAGGAATTTTGATGATGAATTCCGTTCCGCGGTTTTCTTCGCTCTGGTAGCGGATTTCTCCGTTGTAATCTTCCACGATTTTCTTTACCATCGCCAGGCCAAGCCCCATCCCGCCGGTTGTCGTGGTGAATTTCGGTTCGAAAATCTTGTCGCCCAACTGCGGCGGAATTCCGACGCCATTGTCTGAAACCCGTATGATGACCCGGTCTTTTATTTTTTGCAGGCCAACGCTTATTTCCGGGTTCCGGTCGCCGGGAACGGCCTGAATCGCATTTTTGACCAAATTGGTTATGATACGGATGAGGTAGATTTTATCGAAGTTCAAATTCAGCTTATCAACCGTTGGGTTAAATTTTATGTCGTTTTCGGGAAAAATCTCCAGGGCAGTCTGGATGGTGTCCACCACATCTATTTTTTCATCTTTTCTGATTGGCATCCTGGCGAAATCAGAGAAAGCTTCCGCGATGGCCGACATGGTGTCGATCTGTGTAACCAGGGTATCGGAAAGGTCTTTTAATTTTTCAGCGGAATTCGGGTCATCCGGATTGTATTTCCTGACATAATTCTGAATCATCATCCGCATAGGTGTCAGCGGATTTTTGATTTCGTGCGCCACCTGTTTGGCCATTTCGCGCCAGGCTTCTTCGCGTTCGGTCAGCGCGAGCAAGTTGGACTGATGGTTGAGCTTTTCCAGCATTTCGTTATACGAATCAACCAATGGCTTAATTTCATCTTTGTTTTTGTAAGATATTGGTTTATTGTGGATTACAACATCTGTTTGCTTGATTTTATTGGCAATGATTTCTATTTTTCGTGTGATCTGGTTGGCCATCCACCAGGACATGACACCGCCAACCACGAGGATAAAAACCATAATGCCGCCAAAACGGTTGAGCAGGGTGCGCATATTTTTTTCTATAAGCGGATTGTCCGATTTATAAGGCAGGTTAATGATGGCAACGGGCTGGTTCCTGAAGTTATTGATGTAACGGTAAGTGGTCAGGGCATTTTTTCCATTGCCAACATTTACGGGAATTTCAAGGTATTCCAAGTTCTGCGAAAGGCTGTCCAGCACACGTTGTGGTAAAACCCGCGCCGGTACGGTTTTCGGCTCGGTTGTAAGCATTAAATTTCCACGAATGTCAAAAACATTGATGTCTGTTTTATGGACGTCGGCGATGCCGAGGATTACGTTTTCCAATACGTCATAAATATTCTGGTCTGTTGCGAGGTTTGGATAACGGTCTAATTCATAATCAATTGCATCAATCACCTCCCGCTCTTTGTCTTTCAGAAGGTCTTCGGTAAAAACCCGGTTTTGTTCGCGGAAGCTGAAAACGGTAATCAAAAGTATGGATATGGAAGTAAACAGGATGATGAGGAACATCGCTGCAAAAATTCTTTGTGATAATTTTAACCTTTTGAACATCAATTATTTATTCATCAATCGCTGAATGTATTTCCCGATGATATCAAATTCTAAATTTACCAATTCCCCCAGATTCAAATCTTTTAAGTTGGTATGTTCCCAAGTATATGGAATGATTGCGACAGAAAATTTTCCAACCGAAGAATCTACAACGGTTAAGCTGATTCCGTTTACACAAATCGAACCTTTTTCCGCCGTTACATTGCCGGAAGCATTTTCATCGTATTCGAAAGAAAGAATATAGCTTCCCCCGGAATTTTCAACCGATTTCAGAATCCCGGTCTGGTCAACATGCCCCTGGACGATGTGTCCATCCAGGCGTTTATTCAGGCGCATACATCTTTCCAGGTTAATCCTGTCCCCGGTTTTGATTTTTCCCAGGTTCGACCTTTTCAGCGTTTCGTCAATGGCCGTTACTTTGTATTGATCGTCTTTTATTTCCACAACAGTAAGGCAAACACCGTTGTGGGAAACGCTTTGGTCGATCTTTAATTCATGGGTAAAATCGCATTTTAACCAAAAGTGCTTGTTGTTTCCTTCGGCTTCAATTTGTGTAACAATGCCTGTATTTTCAATGATTCCGGTGAACAAAATACTTTATTTATGTTGAATGATTAATTTTTGTGACGAATTTGTTTTTTCCCCGTTGACCTGAAGAAAATAAATTCCGTTCGGGAGCTCTGCTGTATTGACCTTTAATTCTTTTTCTGATGAATTTTTTCCGAAAAGCATTTTCCCGGAAACATCCGTTAATTTAACTTCATACGGAGTTTCAGTTAGGTTTTTAATCAAAAACTCATTATCTGCCGGATTGGGAAACACAAGGATTTTTTTATTACCTAAATCGTTGACAGATAAATTATTATAAGCTTTTGCGAAAAAGCATAAAGCGCCCAGCGAGCCTTTGGCTACCTGAAAAACAAAATCCGGATCCATGTTTTCAAAAGTGTCGTCCGGTGAATGCGGATAAGGAGACTCATTCGCTTCGTACAAACCGGTGATCACAAATCCTTCTTCCTGAAAAGGAACATAATCCGAAGCGTAGGCATAGCTGAATTGTGTATTTAGATCGGAATACAGTTCCATCAGATTTGCCAATTGAGTGGTGGCGGTATCGGAAGCGCTATTGTTGGAATTCGGCCAGTCTTCGTCCCGTTCGCAGGTAATTGTATTATTTGTTTCGCCGCCGACACCACCCACTTCGTCAATATTTAAAACCAGTTTTATGTCAAGGTTTTGTGGAACCGCAATTTCCTGCACATAATGATAACTTCCGATTAAACCCAATTCTTCGGCTGTGAAATGAATAAATTTAATTGAATATTCGGTCGGAACGTCTTTTAATATTCTCGCGATTTCAAGGATGATGGAAGTTCCGCTGCCATTGTCGTTTACGCCCGGCCCGTGAATGGTGTCATAATGTCCGTCGATAATTACGAACTGATCAGGATAAAGCGTTCCGGTTTTGGTAACAATAATGTTGTAACCTGTTTCTCCCCAGACGCTTACTTCCTGCTGTTCAATATCGGTATAACCCCATGACTGGTATTGGCTTATAATCCAGTTCATCGCATTTTGCTGCGCCGCCGTTCCCATTTCCTTAACGCCGAAAGATTCAAAAGTAGTCAGGTTGTCAACTATGTTGTTATGGCTGACCTGTGAAGCCAGGCTCTGATAGAACGAATTTAATTCCTGCGCTTTTAGCTGTACAGAAAAAAGAAAGGAAAATAAAAGTATGTGTGTTAATTTCATGAAAATGATCAATTCAAAAATAAAAGTACGATAAATAACAAAGGCTCAAAAAAATAAAAGCCCTTTAACTGTTAAAAATCAAAGGGCATAAAGTCTTTTTTCAGAAAATATTTTTAAACGAATTCAGCATAAGCTTCTTTCAGATTCTCTGCAATTGCCTGCGCGGATTGCCCTTCGATATGATGGCGTTCCAGCATGTGCACAAGCTCGCCGTTTTTGAACAAAGCCACAGCCGGGGAGCTTGGCGGAAACGGCGCAAGGTATTCTCTTACACGTTGGGTCGCATCAATATCAAAACCGGCAAAAACAGTCGTTAAATTATCGGGTGTTTTATCGCTGTCCAAAGACAGCAAAACGCCCGGGCGCGCGGCACCGGCGGCACAGCCGCAAACACTGTTTACCATCACCAGGGTCGTTCCTTCTTTTTTCATCGCGTCATCTACCAAATCAACGGTAGTCAAATCATCAAACCCATTGGAAGTCAATTGTTCTTTCATGGGCATTACAATATCTGCTGGATACATTTTATTATAGTTTATGAATTAATGTGCAAAATTACATCATTCTTTCTGATTGGCGAGAATGAATTACCTTTGAATTTATTATAGCTTCATAGTTTGAATTGATGAATCTCAGCTTAGGAAAGGACAAAAGGCTCAAAAGCAGGAAAGCGATCGAACGACTTTTTACGGACGGAAATCAGCTGAAGAAATTTCCGCTTCGAGCGGTTTATTTTTCTGAACCGGAAGAACCTTTTGGCGTGCAAATCGCGGTGAGCGTTCCCAAAAAATTATTCAAAAGATCGGTTGACAGGAACCTGCTGAAAAGAAGAATGAGAGAAGCTTTCCGGAAAAACCAAAACCTGCTGCAGACAAAATCCCGCATAGAAATAATGTTCATCTATACGTCGTCTGAGATTCAAACTTATCAGGCGATAGAAAAAGCAATGGTCAGTTTGCTCGCTGATTTAAATTCTCTTTTAAACGATAATATTTCAGGAAAATAAAACAGAGGATCAATCCACAGATTCCTGCGGCCAGGCCGATGACATAAGGCCGGTTTTCCTCTCCCAGAATGGATTCTTTGTAATCCAGACAAACAAGGTTGAAGATAAAAGAACCGAGGATGATAAAGAAGGCTATATAAACAAATGTTTTCATTTTTTAAAAATTTTGAACGAATAATGCGCCGATGTTCGACACAAATAATTTAATGGCGATGGAAAGCAAAATGATTCCGAAGACCTTTTTCAGTACTGACATAATACCCGGCCCAAGGAGTTTTTCCAGCCGTCCGGCGTTTCTCAAAACAAGATAAACGAGAACCATATTCAGGATGATGGCGATGATAATGTTGATATCGCCGAATTCTGCACGGAGTGTAAGAACCGTCGTAAGTGAACCCGCACCGGCGATCAGGGGAAACGCGATGGGTACAATGGACGCCGATTCAGGTGTTGAATCCCGCTGGATCTGAATGCCCAGGATTAATTCCAGCGCAATGACGAAAATGACAAATGCTCCGGCGACCGCAAAAGATTCCACATCAATCCCGATGAAAGAAAGGATTTTTGTTCCGAAAAATAGGAAAGAAATCATGATTACCGCAGCCACAATAGATGCTTTTTCCGACTCAATGTAGCCCACCCTGCTTCTGATGTTTACAAGGATCGGAATGCTCCCCAGGATATCAATTACCGCAAACAATACGGCAAAACAGGTTCCGATTTCCTTGACTGAGATTTTGGCAAAAAATTCCGCCATAACGCTTATTTTCCGGCAAATGTACGACCGAACTATTTAACAGAAAAGAATTGTCGGGCCAATGTGTCTGTTTCGCTGAATTTTTCCATCAGATTGTTGCGTGTCGCAAAATTCGCGTATTTGGCCTGCTTGTTTTCCAGCAATTGTGATTTCCATTTTCCGGAAAGTTCTTCAGAATAAATATTGGCTAATTTTTCGGCAACCGAACTTTCCGTGAAACCGGACAAATCCGTTTTTCCGAAATGAATACCCAAAAGCGTCAATATTTCTTCCTGCAACGAATAAAAAGCGTTCGCATCATTTTCTTTTGCCAATGATTTCAGCTCCGATAAATTCCGGTTGATTTCCGTTTTGAAATTAACTTTCTTATTTTTTTCACCAGGTGATTTTCCTGATTTTTTTCTGAATAAAACCCATAATCCGGATAAAATCATCAGCCCGGCCAGGATCCAAATCCATGAATTGTCTTTGGAAACCGAATTCACGACTTTATTTTTGACTTCACTGATTTTCTGCGGAATGATCATAGTAGGGCTTAAACCGACCGAGTCTTTTCGCTGATGATCACTGATTTCTTTCCCGGCCGCGGTACTGTCATTTTTAACCTGCGGTTTTACCGGAGGTGGCGGCCCATCGACTTTTAGCTGGAAAGCTTTGGTTTCAAGCGTGATGTATTTTTCTTTGAACGGGTCGAAAAAGTTAAAAGCAACCGGCCCGATGGCGTAATTGCCGCCATATTGCGGCACCAGAATATGTTCTTCCACCACTTTCCCTTTTATGCCGGAAGGCCTTGCTTCAAAGACGTCCTTCCGTTTTGGCGCATAGGTTTCAATATTGCTTGAAAATTCGATGGAAGGTGTTTTCAGCGTATTGAGATTTCCCGACCCGATGATTTCCACTTCAAGGCTTACGGCTTTATTGGCTTCGGTTTCGTTTTTGGAAAGAGAAGCGTTCAACTTATAATTCCCGACGGCTCCGCTAAAGTTTTTCGGTTTTCCGGTTGGCAGGCTTTTAACGCGCAAAGAAACAGGCTGAGATGTCAACGGAACCATTTCCGCCCCATAATAACCGGAAACAACCACATTGATGCTGAACGGGTCGATTTCAATTTCTCCCGGTTTTTGCGGATAAATGACATAGCGGGCCAATTCTTCCGAAACAAAGGTTTGTCCGTTCACGAGTTCCTGTTTTATAGCGTCAGATGATTTTTCGCTTACGAACTTTGTGATCAGGTTGGCAAAGTCGGGTTCCTGGTAATTTCTGGCGCGCCGAAGCAGTGAATAATCCCGGGCATACAATTTTACCACGAGGATGACTTCCTGGTTGATGTACGGATTTTCCTCGGAAACCTCAGCGGTCAGGAACGCGCCCTGTAATCTCTGTCCCGACGGGACTTTAGGCTTTAATCCTTTTTTTACCGAAATTTTAATCGGGTCGGTTTTGTATTTCTTTCCGTTCAGGACAATGGTAGCGCTACCGATGGTGTAGTCTCCTTCGCGGTCGGCAACTAGTATAACTTCGACTCCCGACTGGTTAAAAACAGTGCCGTTCACAATTTTCATCTGGCTTTGGGTCGATTCCCCCAATTGATGCAACCCGTTAAAATCGGGAAGGTCGAGCGCCCGGTCGATTTTTATATTGCTTTGGCCGTAGGTAATCGCAAACTGCACGGAAAAGCGTTCGTTGACGGAAACTTCGGTTTTGCTGGCTTTGGCTTCAAATGAAATTTCCTGCCCCCACAAAAATGCCGGGGATAAAAACAAAAACATGAAATAAAACCTGTTTGAAAACATCACCAATCTTTTTCTGTATTTGTCCTTACTTTTTGTGCTTTCTGGCTGATTATTTTTTTCAGCGTTTCCTGTTCCTGGTTTTGAAGCGCTCTTAAAATTCCCTCCTGGTATTCGGCATTCATGGCATTTGGCGACTGATCGCCATTACCGTCGGAACCTTTTGTTATTTGCTGTTGCTGAGGTTTATCACCATTTCCTTCATCATTGCCGTCTTGTCCGCCGTTTTGCTGGTTTCCTTTGTTCTCATCGGGCTTATTGCCTTTGTTGTTGTCATCCTGTCCCTGTTGCCCGTCTTGTTTTTCTTTATCCTGGTTTTGCTGATTGTCTTTTTTATCTTTATCGTCCTTTCCGGAATCGTTTTTATTTTTCTCGTCTTCGTTTTGCTTTTTTTCGAGTAATTTTCTGGCCAAAGCATAATTGTAGCGCGTTTCCTCATCATACGGATTAAGCTTCAATGCTTCTTTAAAATTCACAACGGCTTTTTCAGGATTATTTTCATCCAGATAAGATTTCCCGATGTTGTGGTAAGCCATTTGTTTTTCTGCTTTGGTCGAATTCTTTTGACGAATTACCCTGTCGTAGTGCGTTCTCGCTTCATCATATCTTTTTTGCCGATAAAGCGAATTCCCAAGATTGTAATTGGCTTTTATGGAATTCAGGTCTTCAGACAAAGCGGTTTTATACTGGGCTTCCGCCTTGGAAAAATTACCGCTCATATAATTCTGGTTTCCCGCAATGACATAATCTTTTACTTTTGTTTCCTGCGCGGAAACAGTAATTGTCAGGGAGGCCAGAAAGAAGAAAAACAGTATATTTTTTACCATAGGCATAGCTGAAGCAAAACTATTATTTTTTGTTGTTAAAAAGTTTATGTTCAGTTGTTAAAGTATCTATAAAAATAAAAACAATCGCCAAAGCCAGAAACCACTGGAAGATGTGCTTTTTATCACGGCTGAATGCCATATCCTGAACGTCTTTGTCAAGCGTGTTTAAAAAAGAATGAAGATTTTCCAGCGCGTTTTCGGTCTGGTTAACACGGATATATTCGCCCGAAGAAGACTCCGCGAGAGATTTCAGGGAAGACTCATTCAATTTGGAAATAACGGTTTCTCCGTAACGGTCTAATTTATATTCCTCAAAATCACCAATTTTGGTGGGGATCGGCCCGCCGGCCTTTGTCCCGATTCCCATCGAAACGATATGGATGTTATTTTTTTTTGCCAGGTCAACCGCCTTTGAAATACTGGATTCATTGTCTTCTCCGTCCGACAAAACCACAAGCATTTTTCCGGTAGTGGGCGCATTTCCAAACATTTCTACGGCTTTCGTTAAAACGTGTGAAAAGCTGGTTCCCTGTTGAGAAATCAATTCCGGATTCGCGTTGCTGATGTAGGATTGAATAGCGCTGTAATCATTGGTCAGCGGAGAAATGGAATAAGCATCTGCCGCAAAAACGATTAAACCCACGCGGTCGCCGCCTAACCTCTGCACAGATTCCGAAATGATTTTTTTGGCTTTGTCCAAACGACTTGGCGCTACATCTTCGGCATTCATGCTGTTGGACAAATCAAGCGCATATACAATGTCAATTCCTTCCCGTTTTACTTTTACCTGTTCGTCACCAAAAAGCGGATCCATCAACGCAAAAACGGCAAATAAAATTCCCGAACAGATCAAAACGACACTTAACCAGTATTTTGATTTTGAATTTTCGGGAAAGAGCTGCTGAACCAGGTTAGAGTCCGCGAAAAGTGTTCTGGTTTTTTTCCGCCAATGGAAAACATAAACCGCTAGGCCTATAAATACAGGGATAAAAATTAACCAAATAATATTTTCCGGTTTTGCCCAATCCATCATTTTAATTCTTTAAATAAAGTTTGACGAAGCAGTAATTCAGCAAATAAAAGAATCAATCCGTACAAAAGAAATTTCCCAAATAATTCGGTATAATTGTAATATTTGATTTCGTTGATTTCGGTTTTTTCCATTGAATCAATCTGTGCATAAATATTTTCAAGAGATTGATTGTCGGTTGCCCGGAAATATTCCCCGCCTGTTTTTTCAGCAATGTTGATAAGCAAATTCTCATCTATTTCTACGGGTTGCATGGTAAAGATCAATTCCCCGGTAAAAGGATCGCGTGCGGTCGGGAACTGCGCCATTCCGTTTGTGCCAACACCGATTGTATAAACTTTGATCCCTTTGTCTGAAGCGATCTGTGTAGCCGCCTGGGGTGTAACGTACATCAGATCATTGGCGTAATCTATGGATTCCACGCCATCTGTAATCAGGATGACAACTTTGCTCGTGGCTTTGCTGTCTTTCAAATGATTGACAGCGGTAGCCAGTCCGACTCCGATTGCAGTTCCATCTTCTAATTCCCCCGTTTGCAGCTTCCTGATCTCATCTACCAGAACCCGGTGGTCGGTGGTAAGGGGAACTTTCGCGATGGCTTCTCCCGAATAAGCAACAAGCCCGATCCTGTCCGTTGGGCGGCTTAGTGCAAATTTTTCAGCTACTTCTTTCAGCGCTTCGAGGCGGTCGGGTTTTAAATCCTTGGCGAGCATACTGAGCGAAGTGTCAACGACCATGAGTATGTCGATTCCTTTGTCAGATTTTACGGTCGAGGTCATTTCCACGATTTGCGGACGCGCAAGCGCAATAATCATCAGCCCGATTGCAGTAAGCCTTAAAAAGTATAGGAGCGGTTTAAGCCTGGACAAAAAATTTCCGGAATTCTCAAAAGGCTTTA
>Ga0206107_1000116_pt1 | contig 68699 bp, 58 predicted proteins | sample 2B0metagenome_FD_148652 | JGI IMG/M metagenome (GOLD analysis project Ga0206107, IMG submission 148652) | Enriched microbial communities from leaf-cutter ant dump, University of Wisconsin, Madison, United States - 2B0 | ecosystem: Environmental > Terrestrial > Nest > Insects nest > Nest dump...
TGATAAAAAAGTGGAGCAAAAAATCAAGGCTTCGGAAAAATGGCTAAAAATTGTCTTTCCCGGCTAATAAAAACGAGTTCCGGCATTAGGTAAAACCCGGCAGTGGTACAACTTTTGAACTAATTGCATTACCCAACAGTTGAATATGGCGTTTTTCTTTTCACGCCGTTCAAGCCAATTTTCGTAACGCCATTTTTCCAAGGCCAGTTTATAATATGTTTTTTACCGGACAGTACTAGTTTCGAACCAAAATTTTACACTAAAGAAAATTCAGTGAGGGTTTATATTTATTCAGTTTCATACCCCCGGGGCTGCCGCCCCTTGCCCCCAACTTTAAAATATGGATTTTAAAAATCCGAACCAAAAATTTGCGCTGAAGAAAATTCAGTGAGGCTTTATATTTATTCGGCTAAACTGAAGTGAACGGCTTATTCCCGAATTTGGAACTTACCATGTGCCCCTGATTTTTTAATAAACGTAGCAGGCTCTAAATGAAAGACACCAGTAAATAATTACCGCTTCAATCCCAACTGATCAGTTGCTCAACATTTTGATAATTGCAGCAAACTCCATTATTTGTGTCAGAAAATTTGAAAGTGGAATTTATATCCGATGATGCAGATCCTATGCTAATCTCTATATAGCGCCTGCACCGTATCCACGGTTTTTTGTAATAACACAATCTCTTTCCCGTCAGTGAATTTTTCAAGTGCAGCTTTATCATAATGCCGGATGGTAAGCAGTTGTAATCCCTTCTCCACCTCCACATCAAAATAGCCGGCAGCAACCGAGGCAAGTTTTCCAATTTTTTCCGGATGATCGCTAAAGCAACAAAGTAAAGAGATCGCGGTATTCTGTATCAGGTTTGGCCTGAATTTTAGTTCACTGAAAAGTTCCTGGAGGTTTTGAAGGGGCTCGTCTTTTACAAACGAATAATCTTTCGACCGGAATCGTATCAACACCTGCTGTGGTTTCACCACAATAATCGGAGGAAGGTTCTTTACCGGAGTTTCGGTAATGGCTGTTCCGGGAAGTGATGGATCCAGAAAACTTTTTACATAAAGAGGGATGCGCTTATTTTGAAGCGGCTTGATGGTTTTGGGGTGAATGACCTGTGCTCCGTAATAAGCCATTTCAATCACCTCCATGAAACTGAGCAACGGAATGTTTACCGCATCGGAGAATATCCTGGGATCGGCGCTCATTACGGCATCTACATCTTTCCAGATGGTTACGCTTTTCGCATTCAGCAAATTGGCAAGAATGGCTGCAGAGTAATCACTTCCTTCCCTGCCTAATGTGGTTGATTCATTTTCATCGGTGGCGCCAATAAATCCCTGTGTAAGCACCACATCATATTTTTCGAAGAGGGGGAGAACATGCTTCTTAATTTGTATTTCAGTTTCCTCATGGTTAATTCCTGCATCCCTGAAATTGTTATCGGTTTTAAGAATGTCCCGAACATCTACCCACTTTAAATTTATTCCTTTTTCAAGGAGAAATTGACCTATAATGGCTGTGCTCATCAACTCGCCACAAGCCACCACCTGGTCGTAATAATAATCAAATTCCTTTACGGGTTTATCGTGCAGTAGCCACTCCACTTCGGTAAAAAAATCGGAAAGTTGCTTTTCAGCGGCTTCCCAGTTCAGGTTGATGAGGTATTTTACCATATCAAGGTGATTTTTTTTGATTTTTTGGAAAAGTAAAAGAGCATCTTCCTGATCTCCGTTAAAAAAAGCTTCTACCACTTTTTCGAGCGCATTGGTGGTTTTACCCATAGCGGAGATCACCACTAGCAACTTTTCACCTGCATGGCTTTCAATAATTCCTGCAGTATTTTGTATTCTTTCAATATTGTTGATGCTGGCTCCGCCGAATTTATATACTTTCATGCCCGATTGCTGCTAAAAATGCTGGAAAAATTCATTTCTCCTGCAATTGTTTTAGGTTGCAAATCTAACTTTGTAAACTGTAAACCAGAAATACTTTATGAACGTAAACAGAAAGATTCAGACATTAGATGAATTCACCATTCAGCAAATGCGCAACTTCCCTCATGCAACAGGCGAACTTTCCGGTTTGCTTCGCGATATTGGCCTTGCTGCAAAACGGGTTCATATAGAAGTGAATAAAGCCGGACTTGTGGATATTTTAGGCGATGCCGGTACGGTGAACATCCAGGGAGAGGAAGTAAAAAAGCTGGATGTGTTTGCCAATAACCAGATGGTTGGTGTGCTTCAGCATGGCATCAGTTGCGCCGGAGTGGGCAGCGAAGAAATGGATGATATTTTGATCTTCAACGATGAAATCAGCAATAAATCGAAATATGTTTGCCTTTTTGACCCCCTGGATGGGAGCAGCAATATTGATGTAAATGTTTCTATCGGTACCATCTTTAGCGTTTTTCGCAGGGTGAGCGAATTGGGAAAACCGGCTACCATCGATGATTTCCTGCAAAAGGGCGAACGCCAGGTTGCCGCCGGATACGTGATTTATGGTTCCTCTACCATGCTGGTTTATGCTACAAGAAGGGGGGTGAACGGCTTCACCCTCGATCAGTCAATTGGTGAATTTACCCTTAGCCATCCTGATATTTCCTGCCCTGATAAAGGGAAAATTTATTCGGTAAACCATGGTAATTATTACAGGTACCAGGAGAATGTGCAGGATTATATCACCGCCTGCCAGAAAAAAGACAAATCCAATGGCGGCCCATACACGCAACGTTATATTGGCAGCATGGTGGCCGATGTGCATCGCAACCTGATTAAGGGTGGAATTTTTATGTATCCCGGAACTACCGATAAACCAAAAGGGAAATTGCGATTGCTATATGAATGTAACCCCTTCGCATTTATTGTTGAAAAGGCAGGAGGCAGGGCCACTAATGGCGAAAAAAGGATTCTTGAAATTCAACCCGAAGAACTGCATCAGCGCACCCCGTTATTTATTGGAAGTAAATTAATGATGGATGAACTGGAATCGCATACCCAATCATCAAAATAAATTATTATTATGGCCGAACCCATTATATCAGTAAAAGACCTCGTAAAAAATTACGGCGATTTTAAAGCAGTGAAAGGAATTTCTTTTGATGTGTTTGAAGGTGAAATATTCGGGCTTCTTGGCCCCAATGGCGCAGGTAAATCCACCACCCTCGAAATCATGGAAACCCTAAAGGAAAAAACCAGCGGTAAAGTGATGGTAGATGGTTTTGACCTGGATAAAGACCCGGGCGAAATTAAAAAACGGATTGGCGTGCAATTGCAAACCTCCGGATTTTATCCCGGCCTCAACCTGAAAGAACTGATCGATCTATTTGCCGGGTTGTATAACCAGGATACCAATACTGCCGAACTATTGCAGAAGGTAAACCTTTCTGATAAGGCGAAAAGTAAAGCAAAGGAGCTGAGTGGCGGCCAGCGCCAGCGGTTTTCCATTGCCACCACCCTCATCAATAAACCCCGCGTTATTTTTCTGGATGAACCCACCACAGGCCTCGATCCTCAGGCCAGGCGCAATTTGTGGGATCTGATTCGCGACATTAGGAACAGCGGCACCACCATCATCATCACCACACATTATATGGATGAAGCCGAACAGCTTTGCGATCGCATTGCCATTATGGATGAAGGCCGCATCATCACACTCGATTCTCCCGATAAGATGATCGATAATCTTGTGGCTACCGGTTTCGAAAGACCAAAACAGGTGAAACATGCCAACCTCGAAGATGTTTTCATTCATTTAACAGGAAAAGAAATTCGCGAATCCTGAACATTGTTTTATTTGCACAACATTAAAAATCGATATGAGAAAGATATTATTTACTTCCCTTGCAGTTTTTGGATTTATGATGGTTGCTCAGGCACAAACCAAAAAAACAACAGCAAAACCTGCCTCTAAAAACCCAATTCAAAAACCTGCCACTCCGGTGATGAAATCATCGAATGATTCTTTCAGTTATGCCGTTGGCCTTAACATTGCATCCAATCTTAAACACCAGGGAGTGAGTGAGCTGAATGCACAATTGATAGCCCGGGGAATTGATGATGCCATGAAGAACAAACCTGTTGCACTTAGTTCGGAAGATGCTAACCGGGTTATACAGTCTGAATTAGCCATCTGTAATGCAAATTTGCAGGCTCAGAATAAAAAACTTGCGGCAATAGAAATTGCAAAAGGCAGGGCGTTTTTAAATGAAAATAAATCGAAAGAAGGAGTAGTAACCCTGCCTGATGGCCTTCAGTATAAAATTTTAAATGCCGGTGATCCTGCCGGTTTGAAACCTACCATACAGGATACGGTTGTGGTTAATTATACCGGCACCCTGATTGATGGAAAAATTTTTGACAGCTCTGAAAAAAATGGCGGCCCCATCACTTTTCCCGTGGGGGGAGTAATAAAAGGATGGACGGAAATTCTTCAGTTAATGACCGTAGGCTCGCACTGGAAAGTGTTTATCCCAAATGAACTGGCTTATGGTGAACGTGCCATGGGGCCAGATATTCCTGCGGGCGCTGCCCTGGTGTTCGAAATTGAATTGCTTAATGTGAAGCCTGCTGCAACTCATTAACTGCTCGGTTAAGGTTATGTTGTTTTTAAGTTTAAGCAATCTCATTTTAAATTTTCCTTCATGTTGTGTAAAACACTTTCTGCTGAATATATTAGTAAGCACCGCTATTTCACTGCCCGTAAAGACAGTTATGAAACACCGGCAGGTAAAATTGTAGAACCCTATTTTGTGGTTGAACTACCGGTTAGTGTTTGTGCCCTGGCTTTAACGGAGAACATGGAAGCTATCATGGTAAAGCAATTTCGCTATCCAATAGGAGAGGAGCTGATTGAGATTCCGGGCGGGTTTGTTGATCCGGGAGAACAGCCCGGGCAGGCCATCAGCAGGGAGTTGCTGGAAGAAACAGGGTACCGGTTTAGCTCGGTACATTACCTGGGTAATACCTGTGCAAACCCCGGCGTACTCAATAATTATACCCACATGTACCTGGCTTTGGGTGGTAAAAAAGTGGCTAAACAATCGCTTGATGAAAATGAAGAAATTGAAGTGATATTGACTCCCCTTACCAAATTGAAAAACATGCTGCACCACAGTGAAATTAAACAGAGCATGCATGCCCTTTGTTTGTTTCATGCATTCGCATTTTTACAAAATATGAACAGCGGGGATGCAGGTGAAGAAACTAATTCAATTCTGCAATAACAAAAAAACTTCCGCAAACCAGGATCACATCATCTCTGTCGGCATTTTGCTTTGCAGCTTCAAGCGCATCGTTTACATGTGCAAATACATTTCCCATTAATCCATAATTACGGGCCTGTTCCTGTAATTCAGAAGCATTCATTGCCCTCAAAATATGGGCTTGTGTAAAATAATATGCAGCGTTTTCAGGTAGTTGTGTTAATAATTTATCCAATGGCTTGTCGTTTACAAAGCCCATGATGAAATGCAGCCTGCGGTTTGGATAATCTTCTTCTAATTGCGTTAAAACCTCTTTAATGCCGTCCTCATTATGCGCCACATCTAAAATTATGGCAGGATGCTCCTGAATTTTTTGCCACCTGCCCAATATGCCGGTGTTGGCTATTACCTTACAAATGCCGTTTTCGATATCCTTTTCCTTTATTACCCATCCCTTTTTTTGCATGATCTCTACAGCCGTAAGCAGGGTGGGGATATTGTGTTTCTGATAGAGGCCGCCCAATCCGCTTTGAAAGTATTTTTTCTCTCCTGTTCTCATATCCAGGAATTGAAAATGGTTTTCCCGGTGTGAAATATATTCCCATTTGGTTTCCGCAAATTCAATGTCAGCCTTCATTGCAGAGGCTCTTTCCAGAAATACGGGCTTTGTTTCGGCAAGCGATTGCCCGATAACTACCGGGGTATGCTTTTTAATGATCCCGGCTTTTTCAATTGCGATTTTTTCGAGGGTATCGCCAAGCATATTTACATGATCGAAACTGATGTTGGTAATGATCGAAAGCTCCGGGCTGATTACATTGGTGCTATCCAGCCTGCCGCCTAATCCGGTTTCAATGATGGCTATATCCACTTTTGATTCTGCAAAATATTCAAATGCCATGGCCACTGTGAGTTCAAAAAAGGAAGGATTTATTTCCTGTGTAATGCCCCTGGTTTTTTCAGTAAATTTTACCACAAAATCCTTTTCGGCCAATTGCCCGTTCACCCTTATTCTTTCCCTGAAATCGTGTATGTGCGGCGATGTGTAAAGCCCGGTTTTATATCCTGCCTCCTGAAAAACCGATGCAAGGAAATGACTTACGCTTCCTTTCCCATTTGTGCCGGCTACATGTATTGATTTAAATGAGGATTGCGGATTGCCTAAAAATTTGCAAATGGCAATAGTGTTGCTGAGGTCTTTTTTATATGCTGCAGGCCCAACCCTGCTGAACATGGGCAGTTGGCTGAATAAATACCTGATGGTTTCTTCGTAAGTAGGAACCGGCATGTAATGTTACTTAGTAAGTGAAATTGAACTGAACCGTAACATTTGATTCAGCGCCTGCTTTATCGAACTGGATGTTTTTTAAGTATCGGGTTATTTCATTTGCATATTCCTGGTTCCTGCTGGTAGATCCTTTATCAAAGCCAACAAAAGTTCCCTGCCCCGCAGGATTTACTTTGATAATTGCAAAGATGGTAGCTTTAGGAAGATCACCGGTAAATGAATAATAACGGATTATCTTCCGGTTGCCTTTTGTTACTTTTGGTCCGCCTGTTTTTCCGCCTGCTGTATCACCATAAGAATCTTTGTTTCCATTCGGATCGCCTGCATCGCCCTTTCCTCCGGGCGTATTTCCCTGGTAACGGTAACCCTTATCCTCAGTTGCGTTGTTCCCGTTTCCGTTGCCGGGGCCGTTATACGTAACTTTTGGTTTCTGTGGTTTTGGAGCGGGTTTGGGAACAGGAGCCGGTGGTGTATTGGTTTTTACGGGTTTTGTTACAGTTTTTACCGGCTTCTCTACCGGGGCAGCATCGTCATCTGCATTTTCATCTGGTTCAACTTTATCGGGCACTGAATGTTGGGGCGCCGATTGGCGGGGTGTTACGGTGGCCTCCATACTTGGAGAACGTTCACCTTTAATGAGGGGTTGTTCTTCTCCAAACCCATCCTCATTATTTCCCAGGTTTATTTCAATAAGGTCTTGTACCACGGGTTCGCTTACCGGGGCAATCTTCCACCGGATAAAGAAAAACAAAATCAGCAACAGGGCGCAAATCACCACTGTATATATAAATGCTTTCCGGTTTTTCTCTGCCTCAAATGCTGGGGTCATGTTGAAGATTTGAAATAAAGTTATTCGAAATTTAAGAAACCGGCATTTTATTGAATGATTAATCTATAAATAGGAAAGAATTTTAACAACTGCTTTTAGTGTTGTATTCTCGATCCAAATAGCATACTCCCAACTCTAACCATTGTACTTCCTTCCTGAAGCGCAAACCGGTAATCGGCGCTCATGCCCATCGATAATTCGGTAAACCCAGGCAGATGACGGTATGCATCAAATATGGATTTTAACTTCCGGAATTCTGATATGATGAGATCGTTGTCCTCACTAAAAGATGCCATTCCCATGATCCCCCTTAGTTCTGCAAAGGCAAAAGATTCCGGTTTTTTTGCAATATGCTGAATGATGGAAGCAAGCTCTGCTTCATCAAGCCCGAATTTGGTTTCTTCGCGGGCAACATGCAATTGTAAGAGGCAGGGTATCCTGCGGTTTATTTTTTTTCCCTGCTTACTTATTTCGAGCAACAGCTTCTCGCTGTCAACTCCATGTATCAATGATACGAACGGCGCTATGTATTTTACTTTATTGCTTTGCAGGTGGCCAATAAAATGCCAGCGAATATCATCAGGTAATTTCGGTTGCTTGCTGAGCAATTCCTGCACATAATTTTCTCCAAAATCGCGTTGGCCGTTTTGATAAGCTAATGAAACAGATTGCAGGGATTGCAATTTGGAAACGGCAATCAGCTTTGCCTGGTATTTTTTTACTTCTGCAGCAAGCGCTTCAAACCGTTCCTGGTTCCAGCCCATGTTATTTTAAAATTGAGCGGCCAATAACGATGCGCTGCACCTCGCTGGTGCCTTCATAAATCTGGGTGATTTTGGCATCGCGCATCAATCTTTCTACATGATATTCTTTTACGAACCCGTATCCCCCGTGTATTTGTACAGCTTCAGTGGCGGTCCACATGGCTGTTTCACTTGCAAAAACTTTGGCAATGGATGAGCTAAGCGTATAATCAATATGCTGATCTTTTTCCCATGCTGCTTTTAAGCAAAGTAATCTGGCTGCCTCAATACGGGTAGCCATATCGGCCAGTTTAAACTGTATCGCCTGGTGATGCATAATTTCCTTGCCAAAGGCTTTTCTTTCTTTTGAATACTTAAGGGCCAGTTCGTAAGCGCCGCTGGCAATTCCCAGGGCTTGCGAAGCAATACCAATCCGGCCACCGGCAAGGGTTTTCATCGCGAACTTAAAACCGAATCCATCAGCGCCGATCCTGTTTTCCACCGGTACTTTTACATCGGTAAACAGGATGCTATGGGTATCACTGCCCCTGATTCCCAATTTGTTTTCTTTCGCGCCTACCTCAACTCCCGGCCAGCTTTTTTCAACAATAAATGCATTTATACCATGGCTTCCCAGCCCGGGATCAGTTTGTGCAATTACGAGATAAACACTGGCGCTGTTCCCATTGGTGATCCAGTTTTTTGTTCCGTTTAACAGGTAATGATCGCCTTTAAATTCGGCGGTGGTTTTTTGTGAAGTGGCGTCACTACCGGCTTCCGGCTCACTTAAAAGGAAAGCTCCAATATATAATTCACCATTCTTTTTTCCATGAGCAAGGGGGATGAGGTATTTTTGTTTCTGTTCTTCTGATCCGTATTCCTGCAGCCCATAGCAAACTAAACTGTTATTTACACTCATGCACACACTTACACTGGCATCAATTTTACTAACTTCTTCCATGGCCAGCACATAACTGATGGTATCCATTCCTGCACCACCATATTCCTGTTTTACCATGAGGCCCATCATACCGAGGTCGGCAAGTTTTTCTATTTGTTCTTTTGGGAATCTTTGATGTTCATCCCGATCAATAACACCGGGGAGGCATTCGTTTATTGCAAAGTCTTTTGCAGCCTGCTGAATCATGAGTTGTTCTTCGGAGAAACTAAAATCCATAATCATGGTTTATGAGCGGCAAAATTAAGGATTGAGTGCCTAAAAAAACGGGTTGGGGATATTTATTAAAATTGTACCTTCTGTGTGGCTCTTTTACAATTGCCGCCAGTTCAGCTTAATTTAGCGGGAGTAATTTTTTATCATGAAAAGAAAAAATATTTCTTCAGGATCTGTTTTCGAACAACAGATGGGATATTCAAGAGCCGTTGTTGATGGCAGGTGGGTATTTGTTTCGGGTACTACGGGGTTTAATTATGAAACGATGCAAATACCCGGGGATATTGAAACGCAAACCAAAAATTGCATCCATAATATTAATGCAGCGTTAAAGGAAGCCGGAGCAGTGCCTGCCGATATTGTAAGGGTAAGATATATACTTCCGGTTGCAGATGAATTTTCCAAAATATGGCCGCTGCTAAAAAGCTGGCTGCAAGCATCGCCACCTGCTGCCACCATGATAGAGGCCGGGCTTGCCAACCGGCAGATGAAAATTGAGATAGAAGCAACGGCATTAAAGCCAAATGATTAGCTTGTGAACGGCTTACCTTTGCAAAAAACCGGATTGAACCAGGCAAAGCAAAATCTCAGGATACAACAATGGATGGCCGCCATCTCCATTTTGCTGTTTGCCTTAAAAATAACAGCCTGGATGATAACGGGTTCAGTGGCCATCCTTACCGATGCGCTGGAAAGCATTGTAAATATCGTTGCCGGATTATTTAGTGTTTACAGCCTTTATCTTTCTGCCAAACCTAAAGATTTGGGTCATCCTTATGGGCATGGAAAAATTGAGTTCCTTTCTGCCGCTTTTGAAGGGGTGCTTATATCTTTTGCCGGTTTACTGATCATTTATAAAGCTGTAATCGGATTTCAATCTCCACACCCGATCCGGGAATTGGATACCGGAATTATTTTGGTGGCGGTAACTGCATGTGTGAATTTCATTGCCGGGCATTATTGTGTCCGAATTGGGAAGAAAAATAATTCACTCGCCCTAATTGCTGAAGGAAAACATTTTAAATCGGATACCTATACCACTTTAGGCATCATCATTGGCTTATTGTTGTTGTATTTTACCAGAATTGAATGGCTGGATGGTGCCGTTGCCATCCTGTTTGCGCTGATTATTTTATATACCGGAGTAAAAATTTTCAGAAGTTCGATTGCCGGGATTATGGATGAAGCAGATTTAAAACTGCTCAGGGAAATGATTTCGATGTTGAATATTAAGCGTAGCCCAAACTGGATCGATCTGCATAACCTGCGCATCATTAAATACGGGCCGATGATGCACATCGACTGCCACCTTACTGTTCCCTGGTATTTTAATGTGCCCGAAGCCCATACGGAAATTGATAAGCTTTCTCTGGAAGTAAAATCGAAGTATGGCGATTCGGTGGAAATGTTTGTGCATTCCGACGGGTGCCTTGAGTATTCATGTCCCATCTGCCAAAAAACGGATTGCCCGGTGAGGAAGCATCCGTTTGAAAAAAAAATTGACTGGAATCTTGAAAACGTTTCGGCAAACCAAAAACACAGCATCGGCTCATGAGTAAAATTCAGGATAAAGCTTTTTGGGACAACCGCTACCTGATGAATCAAACAGGCTGGGATATGGGTGATGTGTCTCCCGCATTGAAAGGATATTTTGATCAGCTTAAAGATAAATCCATCAACATCCTGATTCCCGGATGCGGTAATGCCTATGAAGCGGCATACCTGATGGCCACAGGTTTTGAAAATGTTACGTTGATTGATATATCCGGCGTGCTTATTAAAGAACTAAAACGAAAATTTGTGGATCATGATGGGAAGAGATTGCACATTATTGAAGGGAATTTTTTTGATGTAAATGGGGATTTTGATTTGATTGTTGAACAAACTTTCTTTTGCGCTTTAGATCCCCTGTTTCGCAAACAATATTCCCATAAGATGTTTGATCTGCTTAAACCCGGCGGAAAGCTTGCCGGGCTGCTTTTTAACCGCCGGTTTGAAGGCGGCCCTCCGTTTGGCGGATCGCTTAACGAATACAGGGATTTGTTTTTTAACGACTGGGAAATAAAAACCCTGGAACCTTGTTATAATTCCATTATACCCCGCCGGGGAACTGAGTTATTCTTTATTTTGAGAAAACCGGCCAGGAATTGAATAGTCGATAACCGGGATTTAATCACCGGGCTACTTTCTCTTTTGGTTAGGGGTTGTCCTAACCTGCCAGCTATCAGCACCTGCTTATACAGAAATTATTTTTCCCTTTATGCCTTACCGATAGATTGTGCTATGGCCATGGCTAATCCTGCCGCCAATGCCCCGAGGAGTGTCATTCTGATTGCTCCAATCAGGGGATTAGCACCTGCCCCCCGGTTTTTTAGATATCCAAATATGAACAGGCATATTAAAGTGGATACAATCGAATACTGCAGCGCTTTTAATTCAGCCTGAAAAAAGAAAAATGGGATTACCGGTATGATGCTTCCTGTAATATAGGAAAGGGAAATATTGATCGCACTCCTGGCAGGTTGGGTATCTTCTTTATGATTATCGTATAGGTTATATTTTTGCATTAACCCGTTCCAACGGTTATGCTCAACCGAAATTTCGTGTTCGGCCAAAACCCGGACTTCCTTATCGAGGCCGATATTCCCAAATAACTTTCGGGTTTCTTCTATTTCTTTCTTTTTCTGTTTACCTGCCACGTCCGATTCCTGTATGGCAGATTGAGAAAAAATATACCGTCCGTTTTTTTCTGCAAAATATCCACCCAGCCCCAATAATAATGCAGCGGCGGAGAACATCACAAGGGAAATATCAATTACCAGGCTGTTGTTTTGGGTAGCAACGAAAATCCCCGTTGATAAAGCAAAGGAGAGTATCATTCCATCACCCATCCCAATCGCCCATCGCCTGAGTAAATCGGTGCTTACCATCATCCTTCCGGTTTTCTGAAAATTATATTTCCCAGTCATCCGTATTTCTTATTTCTTTCCATATTTAGAAATAAATTTTTCTAATGAAGAAGAAATAATCTTAATTGCTTCATCTATTTGTACATCAGTTATTATCAGGGGAGGGGCAAACCTGATTTTATCGCCATGGGTGGGTTTGGCCAATAATCCGCCTTCCATCATGAGCAGGCAAATGTGCCAGGCTGCTTCCTGATCGGAATGTTCAATTTCAATTGCATTCAGTAAGCCTATCCCCCTAACGGTTCTGATTAGTGGAGAATTCAAATTACACAATCCTTGTCTGAATCTTTCACCCATTGTTTCCGCGTTCTTCCCCATCTCTTCATCCTTCAAAACCTGGAGGGCTTTTATGGCTACTGCACAGGCAAGTGGATTTCCTCCATAAGTGCTTCCGTGCTCCCCGGGTTTTAGGGTAAGCATAATGTCATCATCGGCCAGTACAGCGCTAACGGGCAACATGCCTCCGCTAAGCGCTTTGCCGAGGATAATGATATCCGGACGTACGGCTTCCAGATCGCAGGCCAGCGCCTTTCCGGTTCTCCATAGCCCGGTTTGAATTTCATCTGCAATCATCAGCACATTATATTCTTTGCAGAGTATCCTGATGCCTTTATAGTATCCCTCATCGGGTACCACTACACCTGCTTCTCCCTGTATGGGTTCAAAAAGAAAACCCACAACGTTGCTGTCCTGAAGCGCCTTTTCAAGCGCTGCCAGGTCGTTGTACGGAATCATTTCATATCCCGGATTAAAAGGGCCAAAATTATTTTTTGCAGTGGGGTCGGAACTGAAAGAAATAACGCCCGTTGTTCTGCCATGAAAATTATTTTCGCATACAATTATTTTTGCCTGGTTCTCCTGAACTCCTTTTACTTCGTATCCCCATTTGCGGGCAAGTTTAATGGCTGTTTCTACCGCTTCCACACCGGTGTTCATGGGCAACACTTTATCGTACCCGAAATATCCGGTAATGTATTTTTCATATTCTCCCAGCAGGTTTGAATGAAATGCTCTTGAAGTGAGCGTAAGCTTTTGCGCCTGTTCCATTATTTCCTTCACCAATAACGGATGGCAATGCCCCTGGTTTACTGCTGAATACCCGCTTAAAAAATCGAAATATTGTTTTCCCTCCACATCCCATAAATAAACACCCTGGCCTTTTTGAAGCACAACGGGCAGGGGGTGGTAATTATGTGCGCCATATTTTTCCTCCAGTTCAATGGCTTTATGGGTAGCGTTGGGGTGCATGGTTTTTGTTGACATCGCAATAAGTTTAAACGTAATAAATAAAACAAAAAGGAAAATCAGCCCTTTTTCAGGGCAATGCAACAAACTTATCCTCGATGATTAAGCAAATCGAGGTTTGAAAAAAGAAATGATATGGTTGCAATAGATCGGATCATACAAAGTTAGTCAATCATATCCATTTATAAAAGCAACCTTCGGGAAGATTTAATGCTGGCTTTTTTCCCTGCTTAAAGATCGAAAAAATGGCGCTTCCGCTTCCCGTTAATGATGTATAAACAGCGCCCTGGCTTATGCAATATTGTTTTATTTCAGATAACAGGGGATAAGCATCAAACACGGGCGCTTCAAAGTCGTTAACCAGGTTATCCTGCCATTTATTTATCGGCATTTTTATGACTTCAATAAGCGCCTGTTTTGGCATGTTCGGTTTTATTCTGGAAAAAGCCCAGGCAGTGGAAACATGAATTTGCGAGTAAATGATTACGATTTGATGGTTGCTGAGGTTACATTCAACAGGCGTTAACTGTTCTCCTCTTCCGGTGGCCAAGCAGGGGATATTTTTTAGAAAGAACGGGCAATCGCTGCCCAGTTTAAGCGCCTGATCGGCCAATACTTTTTCATTTAATCTCAATTCAAAGTATTCATTCAGCATTTGAAGGGTGAACGCTGCATCTGCCGAACCGCCACCAAGCCCGGCTCCCATTGGTATGGCTTTATGCAGGTGAATTTTTATGGCAGGAAGGCCGGGATGAAGTTGTTTAACTAATTGATATGCACGCAAACAAAGATTTTCGTTTTCATTGCCGGGTACAGCAAGTCCGGTTTGTACAAATGAGTTGTATTCCGATTCTGAATTTGCAGTAATTTCCAGTGCGTCGCAAAAAGGGACAGGATAAAAAATGGTTTCAAGTTCGTGATAGCCATCTGTACGTTTCCCGGTTATTCTTAGCCCGAGATTTATTTTTGCATTGGGAAACTTTACCATGACGAAGGATCAGTCATTCAGCATTCCTGCTTTTAATTTCATCGCGGATGGCAATGGCTTTAATATAATCTTCGTGTTCCAGCACTTCGGTTAATAACGACTTTAATTGCTCTATGCTCATGGTTTTGAGGTTTTCCTTTTCAGGAGAGTCGCCCGAAACCGACGACTGGCTTCCTCCGGGTGAAATCTGTTTTTGTTCGCCTTCCATTAGTATTCCCGCTTCTCCAATAATATTTTCATAAGTATAAATGGGGCAGCCAAACCTCACAGCCAGTGCAAGTGCATCCGATGTTCGTGAATCGATTTCAACGGTTTCTTTCTCCGAACTGCAAACGAGTTTTGCATAAAAGATTCCTTCCTGAAGGTCGTTGATCACGATTTCATGAAGTTCAACATTAAAGGCCATCATGAAATTTTTCATCAGGTCGTGGGTAAGCGGCCTGCTTGGGGTTATTTTTTCAATGGCCACAGCTATTGCCTGCGCTTCAAATCCGCCAATTACAATTGGCAAACGCCTTACGCCATTCACTTCGCCCAGCACAACTGAATACGAATGGGTTTGGGTTATACTGTGAGATAACGCAATGATTTCGAGTTCTATTTTTTTCATTCGTGCCAAACTCTGTTTTTACAAATATAATATAAATGCCTTCCAATCTCGTGGAAGGCATTAAAACAAAACTTGAAAATTTTAGCTTATCAGGCTAAGCCCTTTAACTTCTTAACCGCTTCGGTAATTTTAGGAACCACTTCAAAAGCATCGCCTACAATTCCGTAATCTGCTGCTTTAAAGAAGGGCGCTTCCGGGTCTTTATTGATGACCACAATGGTTTTGCTGCGGTTAACCCCTGCAAGGTGCTGTATTGCACCGGAAATTCCAATGGCAATATACAGATTAGGCGCAATGGCCAGGCCGGTTTGGCCAACATGTTCATGGTGCGGGCGCCAGTCGCTGTCGGATACCGGGCGGCTGCATGCTGTTGCTGCACCAAGGGCATGTGCAAGGTCGGTAACCAGGTTCCAGTTTTCCGGTCCCTTTAGCCCCCTTCCGCCACTTACCACTATTTCAGCTTCACTTAGCGGAACTTCTCCTTTTACTTTTTCGGTACTTACGATGGTTACTTTTGATGGGGGAACCGCAACCTGCATGGGAACCACATCAGCCGTGCCGTTTCCTTCGGTTATATGAAATGCATTGGGGTTTAGGGAAATGATTTTTTTTGGGGAGTGGATGGCTACATTGGCAAATGCTTTACCGCTGAAAACGGATTTTCTCACAACAAATCCATTCGATAAGTCGGGTAATGCAGATGCACCTGCCACCAATCCGGCTTTAAGCCTTGCACTCAGTCTTGGAGCTATGGATTTTCCGTACGAATTATTTGAAAATACGATGATATCGGCGCCCAGTTTTTCTACCGCTTCCGCTATAACGGTACAGTGTACCTGCGAATCAGAATTATTTAAAGATGCATCGGAAATGGTATGTACTTTCTTAATGCCTTGTTTACCTAATGATGCGGGATTATCTGATATGCTGCCTGCGATAAGGGCTTCGGCATCTGTTCCGGTTTTTGCTGCAAGTTCGGCGGCATAAGTGGCTGCTTCTATGGAAGATTTTTTTATTTTTCCATCTGCGTGATCGATAACTACAAGTACCATGTAAATATTTTAATGCGTTGATTGATTGGTGAATTAAATTACTTTAGCTTCCTCGTTTAGTAAACGAACAAGTTCTTCCGGCTGATCGGCAGGGATTAGTTTAACTCCAGCTTTTGCAGGGGGCAGATCGAACGACACGATGCCGGTTAATGCATCGGTGGCAACAGGTTCCACCACTTTAAGGGGTTTTGTTCTGGCGCTCATGATGCCCCGCATATTGGGAATGCGTTGCTCGGCCATCCCTTTCTGGCAACTGATTAAAACCGGAAGGGCTACCTTATCTGTTTCCTCACCACCTTCAATTTCCCTGATGGTTTCGGCTTCATTGCCGGATATGGTTAATTTGAGCGCGTGTGAAATATATGGGATATTGAGCAGTTCGGCTAACATCCCGCCAATGGACGACCCGTTATAATCAATGGTTTCTTTTCCGGAGAGAATAAGGTCGTAGCCACCTGCTTTTGCCACTTCTGCAATTTGTGAGGCAATGCTGAACGCATCTCCTGATTCCAGATTTATCCTGATGGCTTCATCTCCACCCAGTGCTAATGCCTTCCGAATGATGGGATCGCTATCGGCGCCTCCCACATTTACCAAATGAATCACAGTGGATGGATCGGCTTCCTTTAACTCTATGGCCCTTACCAGCGCATACCATTCATCGTAAGGGTTTATGATCCATTGCACCCCGTCGGTGGCAAATTTCGTATTGTTATCGCTGAAAGCTATTTTTGCTGTGGTGTCGGGTGTTTTACTGATGCAAACTAAAATCTTCATGTAATTATTTTTGCCTCTGTATGCAATTGGCTGCTACAAAGCGGTAAAAAAGTTGTTTATGCAACTAAAGGCAAAGATAAGGCATCAAATTAAAATTCAAAAAAAGGGATGGAGGATAGCAACAGGATTATTAAGCTTAAGGAATTGATGGCGGTTACCGGTTCAGATAATTTTTTGGAACATGCACTGGCGCTTGAATATATTAAGATGGGTAATGATACGGAAGCCAGGCTGTTGTTCGAAAACCTGCTTCACCGGGATCCTTCTTATGTGGGTTCCTATTATCACCTGGCTAAACTATTGGAGCGGGCAAATGAAACTGAACTTGCGAAGGAAGTTTATTTACGAGGGATGGATCAGGCAAAAGCAGTTTCCGATCAGCATAGTTATAACGAATTAATGGCTGCTTACGAGGACCTTGAATATTAGCAATGATGGATTTTCTTACTTCATTTCAACGGCATATTAAAGCGCGTCAGTTCTTTCAAAAAGAGGATCGTTTGTTGCTGGCCGTTAGTGGAGGAATGGATTCGATGGTGCTTGCACATCTTCTTTTAAAATCGGGGTTCAGTTTTTCTGTTGCGCACATGAATTTCCAGTTGCGGGGCTTAGAGAGCGATGGGGATGAGCAGTTTGTAAAAAACTGGGGGCTGGAGAATGGGGTGGAGGTGTTTTCAAAAAAAGTGAATACCGAAAAATATGCTGCTTTAAATAAGCTGGGAATCCAGGAAGCTGCCCGAAAATTGAGATACGATTGGTTTGAAGAACTTTCGGTAGGGCAGGGGTTTAGCCGGATACTTACAGCGCATCATGCCGATGATGATATTGAAACTGCATTACACCTGTACTTCAGGGGCACAGGGCTTCGGGGGCTGGCCGGCATCAGGCCTGTAAGGGAAAAGATTGTTCGCCCGCTGCTTTTTGCCGGGAGAATCGAAATTGAAGCATTTGCAACATTGAACAACATCCGTTTCAGGAACGATGCTTCAAACCTGTTGGATAAGTACACACGAAATTTTATCCGGTTACAGGTGATTCCGCTTCTTCAAAAAAATTATCCAACATTAAACGAAAATATTCTTGATAATATATTACGTTTTAGCAGGCTGGCCGATGAGGTTGATAAAGCCACTGTAACCATTATAAAAAAGCTTGAAGTGCGGGAAAAGGGGATTTTAAAATACCCGGTTCAGGCTTTACTCAAATCATTATTTCGAAGCCAGGTATTGATCCGTATCCTGCAAAATGCAGGATTTAACCCGACGCAATTGCCCGAACTGGAAAAATTATTGCAGTCAGATTCCGGAAAGTACCTGCACTCTTCCACACACCGCATATTAAAAGACCGAAAATGGATCATCATTTCTTCACCGGAAGAAACGGATGCCACATTTTTTGTTATTGAAAAATCTGATCAAATTATAAAAACTTCTTCCGGAGAATTTTTACAAATGCCAGCCGATGGGTTTAAACCGGTAAAAGACCGCTTTTCTGAAATCATTGATGCCACCGGGTTATCGTATCCGTTAATTCTGCGAAAATGGAAAACCGGCGATTATTTTTATCCGTTGGGGATGAAGCATAAGAAAAAACTCAGCCGTTTTTTTATCGATCAGAAATTATCGGTACACGAAAAAGAAAATACCTGGGTGCTTGAATCCGGCAGACGGATTGTTTGGGTGCTGGGGCAGAGGATTGATGAACGATTTGCGGTTAGGAAGAATACAGTACCCTTATTAAAAATAAGCTGGAAGCCTTTATAACTGAAATTATCTGCCAAACAGGCTGGGGTGTTTTAATTGTTCCAGGATATAATTGAAAACCTGCGGCTGCATTAGGGCTACCAGTATCAGGGCAAACACAAGTCCGAACAGTGCGCCCCAGAGATGCGCATCATGGTTTATGTTATCATTTCCCTGTTTGCCCATATAAATACAATAAATGATATACAACACGGCATAAACAACCGAAGAAATTTTTATGGCTCCATAAATATATATAGCTCCCCAGGGGTTAAACAGGATAACGGCAAAAACAACCGCTGAAACGGCTCCTGATGCGCCAAGTGAATGATATCCCTGATCATCCTGATGTTTGAGATAGCCGGGTATATCGGAAACAATAAGGGCAAGAAAATATAATATAAGGTACGATGCAGCTCCGCCGAGGTGAAGTTGTGTAAAGATGATCTCGAGATTGCTGCCGAAAAAATACAGCGTAAACATATTGAAGAAAAGGTGCACGTAGTCGGCATGTAAGAAGCCGGAGCTAACCATCCGGTAATACTGTTTATTTCGTTTTACTCCGTAGGGCCACATAATCAGCTTACTCAGCAACTCCCTGTTTGAAAAACCAACAAGGGTAATAATTATATTGATGACAATAAGTAAAACCGTAATCGATTTATAATCGAATCCCATAATCGTTTTTTATGTATGATGATATTTTTCGTTTCTCAAAATAGTGGATGCGCGGTAAATTTGTTCCGCTAAGATAAGCCGTACCAGTTGGTGCGGAAACACCAGCATCGAAAGGCTCCAGGAATAATTTGCCCTTTTCATAATGTTATTGCTAACTCCAAACGCTCCACCAATCAGAAATACCAGCGATTTTACACTTTCATTTGCACGCTGCTGAATAAAATCGGCAAGTGCTTCGCTGCTCATCATTTTTCCTCTTTCATCAAGCACCATTAAGTAATCATCGGGCTTCAACAACTCAAGAATGATTTCTCCTTCTTTTTTCTTTAGTTCCGTTTCACTAAGTATGCCCGCATTTTTAGGGGGAGGGATAAGGCGCCACGCTATAGGGAAATAATTGCTTATTCGTTTGCTGAACATTTCAATACCTTCTTTTACATAAGGTTCATTTGATTTGCCTATACTCCAGATTTGTAATTTCATTTTCCGGTGTGGTTAATGCCAAAACTACACCCGTTATTTTATATTGAAGATTCCTGGCGCTTAAAAAGAATTTTTACGGAGTTCGTTTTGCGTTTGCAATTGATTAACCAATAAAATAACCGTTTTTTCGTTTCATGCTAAACAGCCGTATTCCCTTCAAAGGGAAAAGGCAGGCTTTTGCCTTCGAAAATGGTTTTTGGGAAAAGAATATCATTGGACATGTTGCTGAAATACTGTTGTATATTTTGGGCGTTGCTTTGCGCGGTTTCTGCAATGGGGCAAACCAGCCAGAATTTTGGCAACCCGATTGTTAACCTCAGCTTTGGATCCGGCACAAACCCGGGCAACGCAATTTCTGAAATCGGTTCCGGTTACGATTATGTTGCTTCCGATTGCCCCTGGGATGGTACTTATGCAGTTAGAAACCATACCGACTCCTGTTCCGATAATACATGGCATTCTTTAGCGCAGGATCATACCGGCGAACCGGATGGTTATTTTTTAATGGTAAATGCTGCCAGCGAACCCGGCGTATTTTTTCAAAAAGAAGTGAATGGCCTTTGTGGAGGAACAACCTATCAGTTGTCGGGCTGGTTTATGAACATTTTAAAACCTTATAATTATTGTTCCTCAATAATCAATCCTGATATCAGTTTCATCATCAGCAATGAGAATGGCGACCTCATTGACTCACTCCGGTTTTCCATTCCCATTTCGGATTCGCCGGTTTGGAAACAATATTCCCTGGTATTTACCACGGCGCCCGGCGTGATGAGTGTAAACATCATTTTTAAAAATAATGCCTCCGGTGGGTGCGGCAACGATTTTGTATTGGATGATGTTCAATTGCGTCCATGCCTGCCTGTTATCAGTTCCGGCATAATCGGGATGGAAGAGGATGCTGTGTCGGTTTGCCGGAATCAATTTGCCGGGTACCATTTAAAAGTTCAGGCTCACGCAGGTTTTCATAATCCCGAATTTCAGTGGCAGGTTAGTGACAACGGAACGGATTGGAATAACATCCCTTTTCAAACGGATAGCATTTTGATGTTGATATCTGCTCCGGGTTCCGATGCCGGAGTTTGGAAATACCGCCCTTTGGTAGCAGAGGCGGGCAATACTCAATGGGCGCATTGCAAGGTTACCGGCCCCGAACTAACGGTAAGAATATTGCCTCAACCTGTAATCAGTATAAGCTCTAATCAGCCTGTTTGCGATGGGAAACCACTGATGGTAACGGCTACGGCTACCTCCCCGTTAAAGTGGACGTTTCCTGATGGTAATGTGTTGAATTCTCCTGAACTCATTTTCCCATCTTCCGGTATTTCAAATGCAGGAATGTACTATGTTACGGCGGTGAATGATGATGGATGCAGTACAACCGATTCAATCCGGGTGCAGGTGTTTAAGTCGGTTAAAGCCGAAATTTCTCCTGCGGTTGCTAAGGTTTGCGAAGGGATGAGCGTGGAGGTTAAGGTTTCGGGTAGTCGTGAAATATTGTGGTTGCCCCAAACGGGTGTTTCAGCAATTGGTGAGGAAATATTCAGGGTAAAACCATCCGCCACCACTTCTTATACTGTAGTTGTAACGGGCGACGATGGTTTTTGTAAGGATACTGTAGGCGTACATATTGATGTGATCCCAACGCCAAAGGCGGATGCAGGGCCTGATCGCAATAAATTCGGATTAAACCCGGTGCAACTTTTGGGGCAAACCAATCATGCTTCTTTTCAAATACACTGGAGCCCCGAAACAGGATTAAGCGATCCGGGTATTTTACATCCCTGGGCATCGCCATCCGGTAGTCAATATTATGTTTTGGAAGTTAGTTCTCCCGATGGATGCGGCACGGCAAAGGATTCTGCATGGGTAAGCCTAATTGAAGGATTACTCATCCCCAGTGCATTCACACCTAATGGGGATGGGATAAATGATAGCTGGAGGATTCCGGGGCTTGCAGCTTATCCGGATTACCGGATAACAATTTATGACCGCTGGAGTAACCCGGTGTATGATGTTTCGGATATAGGTAAAGGATGGGATGGCACGCAAAGGGGGATGCCGTTGCCTGTTGGAACCTATAGTTATATTCTGAAAATAAAAGGGAAGGCGCCGCAAAAGGGAACGGTTACGCTTATCCGCTGATGTGATTATTTTATTTCAAGGTCGGTGATGTTTCTGTTATGTAATCGTCCTGTTTTCATGAGGTCGATCAGGGGGCCGGTTACAAAATTCAGGAATCCCCTGTTTAGAGAACTGTAAACCGCTTCCCCTGAAAAAATTCTGGTAAGTCGTTTTTGCATTTGCGGACCGATGAGCCTGCCAAAAGCGGTGTCCATTCTGTCCTGCCCTACTTTAAATAAAGTGAACAGCCTTCCGTTGTACCAGGTGTCAACCAGTTTTTGCCATACCGTGAGTTCCCAAACCTGTTCTTTCTGATAGGTTGCAAAAGCACTTTCGGTACCTTTTTCTATGGTTTCGGCAAGCCTGAAAGCGCCTTTTATGGCCAGGTACGTGCCCGATGAAAAAATGGGATCAAGGAAGCCGCCGGCATCGCCGGTAAGTGCCCAGTTTGTGCCATACATTTTTTCAGAAATGAGCTGATAATTGTTGTATTGAATTACGGATGTTTCGCGTACGGCGTCTTTTGTAAAATAATTAAGGGTTTCGTTTTGCTTCAGGTAATTATCGAACTGCTCATCTTTTGTTTTTCCGAAAGGTTCCAGGTGTTTAGGATTGATCACGATGCCTATCGAAGTTTTTTCTGGTAACGGAATACGCCAGGCCCATCCTTTTTCGAGGCGGTGAAGGTGGATATTAAATGGAGAAATAGGCGCTGCGTTTTTTAAATGTGCAAATAAAGCCACATCATTTCGTTTTCCTTCAATTGCAGGGATATCAAGTAGTTTGGATATGGTTCTTGAGCGCCCGGTGGCATCCACAATAAGATCTGGCTGGCCGTTAAAATAATCGCCTGTAGCCTGAATGGTGGCATCGCTTAGTTTCAATTCATCTCCATTTCCTGTTTTTTCAATTTTTGCAACCATATCAAAAAGTTTTACGCCTTCTCTAACCGCCATATTGAAAAAACTGCTGTCGAAAGATCTCCGGGGCACGTTATATGCATAGTGAGGAAGGTTTCCACCGCCGTTGCTAAATGGTGAACTGAATACTTCATCTACGCTCAGCCACACCGATGCACCGGGTTTATATGTGCTGTATGATTTTACTTCATCTTCAATTCCCAGTTCTTTAAGGTAGGGCACAATTGCCGGGATAAGCGATTCGCCTACAACAATTTCGGGTCTTTTGCCAACGTAAAAAATGGCTACATCAATATTTTTTCTTTTTAGCAGGGTGGCAAGTACGCATCCGGCTGGTCCTCCGCCTAATATGGCTACCGATTTTACAGGATTTTTCATTATTTAATTTTGATTCCGCAAATATTCAATATTTCTAATATAAAACGGAAAGTAATTTTTGTGATTTTAATTTGGGGTGCGCTAAAAAACAGGTATAATTTTTGAAAAATTTCTTTGTAAAACCCTTTGAAATGTGGTTTAAATGGAGTACGTTTACGTTACATGTTCCTTCCTTAACTCCTTACCTCCACATCCTCTGAAAATAGCCTCGTTTGCTATTAGAAACTAACCCTGATTATTTTATTCCATGCAAACGCACATTGGCAATTAATTTGCTGATTGCATGATATCCTTTTCCTTGAAAATCCCTCAGTTGCTATTTTCTAATTTTTAAAAAATGTAGGGATGGAAAACATTTATAACGCCTATTCAAAAGTGATTCACGGGCAAACTTATTTTTTTGTAAAAAAATATTTATCGTTTCCCGAGTTTAACAATGTGCCTGATGTACTTGTGGGCTATGGGATGCATGTTGATTTCGACAAGGCATGCAAAATTGCCATGATTAATAATCAGGAAATAAAGGATCGTTTGCGTAAAATGGAACAGGAACAAGCGCCACAGGCAAAGATATTTAACCTGCCGGCTCACCCCGCCGGAGTGCATCGCCGGGCGAAATAATAAACTTCAAAACAACAGGAATATTACTCCGGGCTGCAAAATTTTGCAAGCCCTTTTTTATGATATGTTATCAGTGAGGGATTTGATTTTTCTGCGGCATAAGCTATATATAAAAGAAAACTGCTCTTCTATTTTGAAGAGCAGCTTTTAAAGGGTTAATACCCTCAGGTTTATATGTTAATCTAACTGAATAAACCGCCTTTTTTCAATTCCCTGGATCCCTGGCCAATCAGGAAACCGTTTTGATAGATCATTATCTTGTAGGCACCTGTATGAAAATCCGATCCTGGTGCAAAAGTGAAGTTTACATTTTTTGTTTTTGCGGTTTCAAGATCAACCGGTACTTTGGCGGTGTAGGTGATATCACCTTCTTCGCGGGTGGTAAACAGCCCTGAAGTATTGGTGCTTGTAATCGGTTGCCCGTCGGGGCCTAACACAACTACATAAACATCTGTCTGGCCATTTTGGATGATGCGGTTTGCAACATCGAACGAAACCACCAGTTTATCTACTTTCTTAGCCTTAGTGGATACTTTTTCACGGCCATTGTTTTTTACATTTACGGGAGTAATCACAATGTTTGAAGCATTCAGTGTAGAAGCTACATCTACTTTTTGTTCAAGTTCTTTCTTTTGGCTGGTGGTAGTAACAAGGTCGGTAGTGAGTTTTTCTTTATCGGCAGTAAGTGCAGTTTTTTCTGCATTCAGGGTGCTGTTTTCCTCAGTTAAACGGGCAATTTCCGTTTCCATTCCGGAAATTTTTTCGTTAAGTTCGGCGATCAGATTTTTAGCCCTGGAAAGTTCTGCTGCTGTAGCATTTTTATTATTCAGTATTTTACGGATTTGTTCTTTTGCAGCGGCTATTTCCGAGTTCTTCTCGGTAAGTTGGTTTTGCAGACCTGTTGTAATAGTAGCCATTGAATCTAAACGTGCAAGTGAAGCATCAAAGCTTGATTGTATTTCACTCTTTTCATTGGTGATTCCGGCAATTTTTGTTTCCTGTTGCTGCATTACCCTGGTGTTTTCTGAATTCTGATAAATCATATAACCCCCAAGGCCTACCAATAGCACGGAAAGAGCGCCAATTACAATATTCTTTATGCCTGAATTTTTTCTTTGCTGCTCTAAAACTGTAGTGGTTGTTGGACTGTTCGTACTCATAGAATTAAAATTTTTTAGGTTGAACTAATCGGTTAAGTAATTTTTTTTTCAATATTCCCGATTTTGCGAATCCAACTTTCCAAAACCGTGCCAGTTTTTTAAATTCCTGAAAATTATTTTTATAAAGTTTTGAAAATCAGCTATTTAATATATTGTAAATAGGCGAGTATAACCTGTTGTATCGATGAAGGGATCGATCGGGAAGTTCCGGCTTAACAAAAGTTTTGTATTTCATTTCCGCTTTTCATTTACTAAAATAATTGAAAGGTTTCATCAGGCAGGTACGTGCGATAATTCATTCCTTTTGCAATGAACTTAGCATGAATAACGTTCCTGAAACCGGGAAACAGAGATATTAAAATCAAAAACCCACCAGATTGGTTTTGTTGTGCAGTACAAAAAAAATGCGTATAATCGTTAGCGAAAGGTTAATGAAGGCTGCTTATCCTTAAAGCTGGAAAGATGAAATTGTTTATGCAATCAACAGGGCAAATTAGAAACTGATGGAATGAAAAAATAAAGGAGAAACCGAATTTGCAGCTTCAATAGTCCTCTAACAAAGAGTGATTATTCCGGGTGATTTAATGATCCTTATGTCCTGCCCCAAAAGAATTTTGATAACAAAAATATTTTTAAGCTATTGTTTATTTTTCTGATGTTTAAATAAACTTTCAAAGAAGGATAAAAATGCCGGCTAAGCGAATAATCATTTCGGGCAGGGTGCAGGGAGTGTTTTACCGTGCAACTGCAAAACAGATTGCCGATCAGCTCGGGTTAAAGGGCTGGGTTAGGAACCTGAAATCAGGTGAGGTGGAAGCTTTCGTTTGTGGCGAGGAATCCGGCATAAAATTATTTATTGAATGGGCATGGCGAGGTCCCGATATGGCTATTGTTGAAATGCTGGAAATATTTGATGAAAAAGAAGTTGATATGGAAAAGTTTCAGATCAAAAGATGATTTTTGTTTTTCATACTCACTCTTTTGTACAATAAGGCTGCAATATTGAATGAGTGAAGATTAGCGGATTCACCTGAAAGGGGAACAGCCATCCCCACCCCGGTAAAAAGGTAAGAAAAAATTTTCTGAATAACCGTTTTTAAACGTTTAATAGGTGTTTAAACGGATAAATAGATGTGTTGGTGGCAATTTTACTGAACCGACCGCTAACAAAAATTCACGAAATTTTATCCATTTTTATTTTTACATTGTTCCATTATTAGTTAACTTTGTCGAAAGGAAATTATTAGAGAAATCGTTTTTTACAAAGACTACTTTGACGACTTTTTTGAACCCTTGACTGACAAAGTAAAGGACAAAATTGACGAAGTACTTTTTATGATGACGATTATTGAACGTGTTCCGACCAAATTTTTTAAAAGTATCGAAGGTGTAAAAGGACTTTTTGAAATTCGAGTGGAATATGAAAGTAATATTTACAGAATATTTTGCTGTTTTGATAAAGGAAATTTAGTCGTTCTTTTCAACGGATTTCAAAAGAAAACCCAAAAAACACCGACTAAAGAAATAAACAAAGCAGAGAAAATAATGGAGGAATATTTTAACGAACAAAAAGAGCATAAAAATGGAAACAAAAAATAAAAAAATGAAAACTTTTGCCCAACATCTTGACAAAAGATATGGAACAACCGGAACAAAAGAAAGAACTGACTTTGAAATTAAAGCCAAATCTTTTGCCATTGGAGAATTAATAAAGGAAGAACGAAAATTGGCTCAAATGACACAAGAGCAACTTGCTGAAAAAATTGGTGCGAAAAAAAGTTTTATATCGAGAATTGAAAATGGACATAGCGACATCCAACTTTCTACACTTTATAAATTGATTGAATTTGGACTTGGACGAAAAATTAACTTTACAATTCAATAAAAAAACTGCCACCAACAAGGTATTGCCAAAAGCGGGGCGAAACGGCTTCGATTGGACATTTGTGCAAAGTTCAACGTTCGTTCTTCAATTGAATTTTTGTACTAAAAACCCCCGCCTTCGGCAATACCCGAACCGTAGTGTGGATTGCCGCATCAAAATAGAGGATAGTATTATGCTCCACTTACATTCTTTACTCAGTTCTTCTTCTCAGGGTAATTCCTGCATTTTTTTGCAGATCGCCCGAAAACCTGACTTCATGCCTTACATTCCCATCCTGAATAATCAGCAATCCGGTATTAGGAGGGATAGAACCTAAAGTTTCTGCATACATAACAATTTGCAGTTCATCTTCGGTACCTTTTGGTACATACACTGTTTTATTGATGGGCTTTGTGGAAAGTCCCTGCCTTGGAAGAATCATTTTTCCGTTCATAATCACGCTAACGGTATCGCCATCCACTTCACCATTGTCATACAGGGTAAACAGCAGGCTGTCTGAATTGAAATAAATGGTTTCAATGTTTTCAATAGTTCGCCCGGCAAGGGCTTTAGCTGCCGATGGTGCGGCAGATACAGTAGAAACCAGGTCTTTCTTCGGCTTTTCATTCTTTGTTTCTTTGGGTTCAGTAGCTGCAACCTGCTCTTTTACGGGTATGCGTGCTGGTACATTGGCTGCCACCGGAGGAGCAATTACTTTCCGGATGGAAAGATCTTTATAAACTACCGCTGTATGAGGTTTGCTCTTTAATTCTGTAACGGTCCACTGCCTTTGCGGGTATGGCATCCTGTTTACCTTAACCAATACTTTTGCCTGTAATGCAGGATCTAACGGGGTAAACGACATAGATTGCAGCAATTGCATGTCTGCAAGTTTTTTACCAATATCCGCTTTGGCAATTTCAGGGGTTTTGGTTAACTCAATTTCCCCGCTGGCCGGCCTGAGGTCTTTTGTTTTATCCGTTTCAAAACTTCCTTTAAGGGTGGGTTTATTTCCTGATAATTCGTAAGTGAGTTTGTTGTGCTGCTTTATTTTTTTGGCAATCTTATCCTGGAAATTATCAAAAAGCAATTCCACATCATCGGTATATAAAGTATTGTCTTCAATGCGTACTTTAATTTTTCGCACGGCAACCATTTCTACTGAATTTACGGTGTAGGTTGTATAGGAATAACCACTCAGGATGCCGTTGCTGTCGGAAATGGCCAGTTCGTAAGGCAGAAATTTCTCTGTGGTCATTATCTTTCCCTTCCAGATGCCTGTATAATCCTGAGCCATCAGTTCAGGGCATATCAGAAAAAATATAGCGATAAGCCAGATTTTTTTCATAATAAATTTTTCATGTTTGGTAAAGATTAACCGGCGCTTTAATTTACAGTGTAAGTTCAATAAACAAAGTTAAGCGGTTGAAAATGGAAAATACGGTAATTTATTTCATCATTACGGCTTTGGCCGGGCTTTTACCGGGTTTGCTGGTGGCGCTCCTTATTAAGCAAAAAGCTGCAAAAAAATTGAATGAATTAAAAGATCTGGCTGAGGAGGAACGATCCCGGAATGCAAAAATTTCTGAACGGTTGGCTGAAATGGAAAAAATGCAGCAAGCTGAAAATTCGAAATATGCAACCCGCATCCAGAACATGAATCATGAAATAGGGGTGCTAAAAAATGAGAACGAAATGCTTGTTACGCATAACAGGGAGCTTGATCAGTTATTAAAGGAAGGTCAGCCCGTTATCCATTCCCTGAAAATGAAATTAATTGAAGCCAACAATACCATTGTGCGTTATAAGGCGCGGCTGGGTTTGAAAGATTAATGTTGAATCCTTCTTTTATTCTTCATGAATTAAACAACCGGTTCCGGCAAATTAAAATTGGTTTTTGTTGCGTTGGGTATTTTAGTAAGTTTGGGCATTATGCGGCAATAGCTCAGTTGGTAGAGCATCAGCTTCCCAAGCTGAGGGCCGAGGGTTCGAATCCCTTTTGCCGCTCCAATTATGCATGCAAGAAATATTTTGATTACAGGGGTAACCGGTAATTTAGGCAGGGCTGTTGCCCAAAAATTTAAAAGTGCAGGCGATAAGGTATTTGGCGTAGCCCATTCAGAAGTTCCCGATGATTTGAAGTTAGATGGATATTACCGGGCAAACCTTTCGGATGCTGTGCAAACAGCCGCTTCGGTAAAGTCCATTTTACAGAAACTGGAAAGGATTGATGTGCTTGTTTCCACCGTTGGAGGCTTTTCGCCCGGGAACATCATGGAAATGAAGGACGAGGATATGCATGCTATGTTTTCGCTCAATCTTTTTTCTACTGTTCATTTTGTGTTGCCCATATTTAGAAAAATGGTTTCTCAGCACAGCGGTCGGATCTTTGTGATAGGCGCCAAGGCGGGTATTTCTGCTGCGGGCAGGGCGGGAGCGGTAGCGTACGGACTTTCTAAAGCCGCAATTTTTAACCTTGCAGAATCGCTGAACCTGGAAGGGGAGAAGCATAATGTGGTTACTTCGGTAGTGGTGCCTTCCATTATCGACACCCCTCAAAACAGGGCATCAATGCCAGACGCTGATTTTACAGCCTGGGTATCGCCCGGTCAGATTGCCTCACTAATATATTATCATTCTTCTGAAGAAGCATCTGTACTCAGGCAACCCGTTATTAAGGCTTACGGTAAAGCGTAGATGCAGTTGCCAAACTGCTTAATACCCGTCAGTTTTCTCTCTTCCAGTTTATTTTCTTTCCAAACCCCAATGCATTGTTGGTGAATTTAACCTGATCGAGACGGATAATATAGATGTTACCGGAAATGGCAAGCGATACCGGGTGGCGTTTCAGGTAAATTTTAGCCGCATTTTCAAAGAGAGGGTCGTTCTCATCAATGATTTTTCCGTTAAACTGAAGTCCTTTAATCTGTAACTTGTTTAACTTATCGGGCAGGATGGTTCCTGCTATTATGGGGTTTCCATTGAGGATTTGTGTATGTAGAGAACCTGCCGACGATTTAAAAATCAATAAGTTGTTTTTTGCATCAACGGCATAAAAGCAACTGAAGCACCAGGGGAATCCGTTGGCATCTACACAACAAACCGTGGCGCAGGTCTGCTCTTCCAGATAATGTATAATCGGTTTGTCCAAAGTTTAAAAAATTGTTTCCAGGGCAGGATGCTTCCAACCCAAATGATTTAATGCCTAAATATACGCTAACGGTTTGTATTGCGATACTGAACGTTTTCTAAGTGAGGTTAGGCGTCCTTTAAAATTGCCCAGGGTTTAAAATGGTATCCTTTGAACACAATTGTGTAAATGCCGATGTTAGCGGCCATGCCTGTTAAACATTCTGTAACCCACAACTAATTTGCTTAATAAAGCAAGTAACTAATGAAAAAGATATTTTATGTAGTTAGGATTTGTAAAAATCTTTTTTTTGTTGATTACTCTGCTTTTAGCCTCAATTACAGGATTTACACAATTTAAAGGAGTTCCTGATACTGTAGTGGGTATCTTTTATACCAATAACCTATTTCCTAATCTACCAGATAGTGTAAGTTATGGGAGTTTAATAATTCCCAATGGTACTTATATAGGAAATGAAAAAATGTCAATTAGTTATAAAACTCGTCTTTGGCCAGGTTATTTAAAATCAACAGACACTAATATAGATTCATTGGGCAGGGAATGGTTTCATGAAGTTAGTATTTGTATAAAGGATTCATTGTTACGCATAACTAAAACGCCCTTTTATATAAAAAATTACTAATGTCCGGATAAACTGCGTTGCTTTTAGAGAAAAGGAGATCATTAAAGGAGCTTCGTTTGTATGTGCTACTCCGTTTGAACAAAATCCAGCTCTATCACCGAGTGCAATATTAAATTCTGCGCGTACACCAGAAAAAAAAGTTAAACTCTATTTCGAGGTAGATTATCCTTTTTATCAAAAGTGTGGAAGCAGTACTACCAATGTGACGACATTTATGACAAGTCTATTGAATGCAATCACAACAATATACGCAAATGAGGCAATAACAATCGAAACAATGCCCCCGGTTATTTGGACATCGACCGACCCATACCCCACATCTACACCATTGTCTATTTGGACGCTTTCTGCGAGTTTTGACGCACAGGTTGGGACTTCATATGGGGGAGACCTCGCACATTTGGTTTCTGGCAGAGCCTGCTATGACGCAACTGGAATAGGAGCGGGGGCTCTTTGTGGGTCTCAGCGACATAGTGTAAGCACTAGAATGGGGTTTATAGCTCCGGCACTGTTTACTCCTCTAAGTTTTGAAATTGCACTTGTTGCGCATGAACTTGGACATACATTTGGGAGTCCTCACACTCAAACATGTAATTGGAATGGTAATTATACTGCGATTGATGGATGTGGGGCAATTGAATATTCTTGTGCAAATCCCGGATTACCACCTTCAGGTGGTACAATTATGAGCTATTGCGATAATACAAACGCAGCACCTGGTGTTGGTATTCAACTGTCAAATGGATTCGGTATTCAGCCGGGGAATTTAATTAGAAATAATGTAGTAAACGCATCGTGCCTTTCAACGTTTAATCCAAGTTGCCCATCTACGGTAACGATAGATGGTAACAGTTGGATAGGGAATTATTATACCGTACCGCTTACCGAGTCTTCCGGTTGGATTAAGACAAGCAATTTGACAAAAGTAAGTGGCGGTATTGTAAGACTTGATGCAGATTTATTAAGCTATGTTGAACTTGCTCCAGTTTTTGAAACCACAGCATGGGACGCCAACTCCGTATTTGTGGCAATGGCTTATAACGGATGTACATCAGGGTATCCTGCGCGTCAGATGTCTACTTTTAATTCAGTTAGAAAAGGGGTAGAAATAGATAATACAGCGAAGGTATTTCCTAATCCAGCTTCTGATTTTGTTTGGATAGAAAGTACAGAAGAAATTCTACGTAATAGCCTTTCTCTCATCGATGTGAAGGGGATAGTTACCTATGCCAATATCAAAATTGAAACAAACAAGAAAATAAAAATCAACACCACAAATTTGCACTCAGGGGTGTATTATTTGCGATACTTCACGTCATCAGGGATGAGAAATGTAAAAATTATCATTCTTAAATGATAAAAACGGGAACCTAAAATGGTTCCCGTTATAGTTTAGATACTTTTCTAAATCCGTCAATGACTGTTAATCCTTTTGCAAAGGAAAGTGTATGAATGCGTGTTATATGCTTGTTCCATTGAGGTAATAACTCAGACACATCTTTTTCTAAATACTCGTATTCATTCAGGATGACAACTTCATGCAGTGTGATTGATTTGCCATAAGCCCCGGCACAATTCTGAGAAATCCTGAACAACGTTTCATCTATTGTAATGAAGCCACCCGCAGGTCTCGCTTTTTTTACATCGCTCACAATGGGATTTTTGTCATGCGCAACCCAATTTGTTGTTTCAAGCATATCCGCATGAAAAATGAAAAGTTCATCATGACAGGTATCGCCTTCAAATTCCTTCATGCACGTAAACATCCACAGCCTGCCATCCCGCACCAAAATAGTTGTATCACAAGCCCACACATTCTCCATAAGGTTCATAACAAACTCCCATTCATCAGGAAAATTCCTGGCCTTGTATAGTTCAATGGTTTTATTGTTTTGAGTTTCAGGAATCATATAAAATATTTCCTTGTGTTTAAATACAAACGGATACGATAAATGGTAAGGCCTTTTAAGTGCTGTTTTTGTTTCTGAAACAGCGCCGTTTTCTTTTAAGGTTAGATAGGAAATGTGCCCATTGTTTGTTTTATACGCATAGTCTTCAAAAAAAATAATATACTCTCCGTTTTCAAAAATCACACAGGGATCCGCCCAATATCTGTTTTTGGGAGGATTGAGTGGCTTAAATTGATAGCCTGCTGTTGATAATTTACCCTTTTTATCGAATCGATACAGAAGAAACCATTGTTCTCTTTTTAGAATTCTGGTTGTGAAATACACAATAAGGGTCAGCCATTTCTTACTTATTGCCATTAAAAATTCCCGGTTCCCTGGCTTTTTAAACAAGCGATTAGAATAAAAATGTGGGTTGGAATTTTCCTTTTTAACCTCGTTGAAAAACTTATCTGGACCTTGATTTATAAGCCGTTCAACCTGTCGGGGAAGGAATGCTGCTGATTTCCAATAATATTTATTGATGCTTGCATTTAAAAAATCGCGATGCGTATGCGCCCAGGATCTATACAATACAGTTCCGTTATCGAGGTCATTTGTGAGAATTTGCAGCATTGAACCGGTTTCTTCCCATGATTGCAGAAATTCCCAAACACCGGCCGGCCCCCCACGGTTTACACGATTGTCTCCATGATGATAAGACCAAATACCATAACGGGATGCAGAAAGTATTTCGCCTTTTAGGATGCGAAACCCTAATCTGATTATGATGTCTAAATTTTGCTCCTTAATTACGTTGATGTCATCTGGCGAAATGATGTCGAAATACTTTTTGCGTTGCGGAATTACAGAAATGATTTTGTAATCCCCAGATAGAATACCCTGAATATTTTTTTTTCGAAAATGCATTGGGGGACGGCCTTGATATAATATATTCTGTACGTTTATAAGCCTCAAATATCAGATTACCGAAATTTTTGGTGATTTGTTTGAATAAGTTAGATGGTTCTTTTTCGGTTCCATTTAGGACAACAGTTGTAATACTGATATTTTGGAGTTTTTGAAGCCTAACTAACATCTCATAAACCCAAGCCGGCTGATTCATAGAATCAACCATCAGTGCAATTTTTAACATAGGGAAATTTGAACGAAGATAACTAAAGAACAACGGCCAACAAATCGAATTTTTCTTTTCATGTCTTATCAGTGTGGTTGGTTATATTCCGCAGTAATCTTTCTTTATCTCCCTGATTAGTTAAGATGTGCTTCTCTCGGAATCGACTTTACTTCAAGTCCAGTACTTATTTGCAGCTAATAGATTTTAAAAGATTTTGTTTCCTAATAAGAAAATTGCTCCTTAATTGTATAAGCCACTTGGATTCGAGTAATTCGACTATATAGAAAATCTTCGGGCATCTATTGAGTAAAACGAAAAGAACCGTCTCTGCTGGAGCAAGTGTTCCCGCAAGCGGGATCACTTGTGTCAGCTTATTATTCCCCGATTGTATCGGGGGATTAAATCACATGTGCCATAGGGAAAACTTTGTGACCCCGTCAGGATTATTTCATGATCCTCTTCGCATTGGCCTTACCCAAAACCTTTGTGTTGCTGCGCAACACCGGCCTTTTTATTTGTTTCGAACCTGAAAACTTCGTTTTCGTTTCTAACAAACAAAAATGCCTCTGCTTGCGCAAAGGCTTTGTGACCCCGTCAGGATTATTTCATGATCCTCTTCGCATTGGCCTTACCCAAAACCTTTGTGTTGCTGCGCAACACCGGCCTTTTTATTTGTTTCGAACCTGAAAACTTCGTTTTCGTTTCTCACAAACAAAAATGCCTCTGCTTGCGCAAAGGCTTTGTGACCCCGTCAGGATTCAAACCTGAAACCTTCTGATCCGTAGTCAGATGCTCTATTCAGTTGAGCTACGGGGCCGGTAAATATTCCCTTTAGGGGGAAATTTTGGGAGTGCAAAGATAGGGTAATTTGCCGGATCGCTTATAATCCCGCTAAAAAACTTTCGTGGATATAATCTACTACCCGTTCGAGGCTTTTGGTTTCTTCATAAACCTTTAATTGCCTGTCGGCGCCGGTGCCTTCTTCCAGAATTTTGTGCACATAACTGATGGCATGCTGGCTGCCAAGATGTGGAATAACATCATCCACAAAATCGAGCAGCTCGTAAATTAATACACGGGTATTCACTTCACATTCCTTTCCAAAATCTATGAGGCTTCCTTCAATACCATATCTGCTCGCCCTCCACTTATTTTCGTTTAGCAGTGCACGGGAGTACATCATAAAATTCAGGTTTTGGGAACGCAGCTTATACAGTTTTCCGCAAATGGCCTGAAACAATGCAGCAAAAGTTATGGTTTCCTGTACCGTAAGCGGAACATCGCAAACCCTGAACTCAACGGTATTAAAGAAAGGATGCACCCGGAGATCCCACCATATCTTCTTAGCATTATCAATACAATTGGTTTTAATTAGCAGTTTTATATAATTATCGTAGGCTTCAATGCTTTCAAAAAAATCGGGAATGCCTGTTCTGGGAAATTTATCAAATACTTTACTCCTGAACGATTTGTATCCGGTAATTCTTCCCTCCCAAAAAGGCGAATTGGTACTGAGTGCATATATATGGGGTAGAAAATAACGGGCACTGTTGGCAATATGTATGGCCATTTCGCGCGTTTCCATACCCACATGCACATGCAAACCGAAAATGAGGTTGCTTCTTGCTGCTTCCTGTAGTTCATTCACGATTTCATTGTACCGGATGTGCTCAGTTATAAGCTGACTTTCCCAATGCGAAAAAGGGTGGGTTCCGCTTGCTCCAATCCAAAGGCCAAGTTCATCGCCAATTCCACTGATGGTACGCCTTAAGGTGGCCACATCCACAAAAGCTTCATCTACATTTGCACAAATATCTGTGCCCACTTCCACTACGGCCTGATGCATTTCTGCCTTCACTTTATCCTTGATGATTTTCTGGCCTTCCTGTACGATTTTCTGTTTATGACTTCTCAACTCCCTGGTATCGGGATCCAAAACCATATACTCTTCCTCCACACCCAGTGTGAAATGTTTGTATGAAATATTTGCCATTTGAACGGTTGGGTTTGAAAATAATGTTGATCCTTTACATCAGTTTTTCTTTATTAACGCTGTGTTTAAGGTATTTCCCCCAGGTTAGGTTATCGGTATTGGATTTGTGTTCCTGTGCTTTTTCTATTGCATATTTTGCAGATGTTTCCACCACCCATTTAAAATTTTCTTCACCCACACTTTTTACATCAGCGTCCGGAGCGGGGTTGCAGAAGTCGATGGCATAAGGTACACCGTCTCTTACCGCAAGCTCAACGGTATTAAAATCGTAGCCTAAGTAAGTACAAATTCTGAGTACAATTTCCTCCATCAGTTGATGCCGTTCCTTGCTGGGGGAAAAATCGGCCACATAGCGGAGGTGATGCGGGTTGCGTGGTTCGTAAGGCATAATGCGTACATATTTGCCACCAATGCAGTAACATCTGTAGTATTCTTCAAATTTAATTTCCTCCTGAAGCATCATCACCAGTTCTCCGGTTTCTGCATGTTTCTCAAAAAACTCTTCCTTGCTGTTTAGCTGGTAAACACTTTTCCACCCGCCACCGGCAAAGGGTTTCATGTATGCCGGGAAGCCGATATAATTGAAGATGCCATCCCAATCGAGCGGATAAACAAGGTTTGAAAATGATTCATCCGAAGTGTCGGCAGGAAGATCTCTTGACGGCAGAATAACCGTTTTGGGAACGGGTACGCCAATTTTTGTAGCAAGACAGTTATTGAAAAATTTTTCATCGGCGCTCCACCAAAAGGGGTTATTAATTACCGTTGTGCCACAAAGCGCGGCATTTTTTAAATATGCACGGTAAAACGGAACATCCTGCGAAATGCGGTCGAATATCACGGCGTATGCTGTGGGTTCGCCCTGCATCACTTTATCGATCTTTACCGCTTCAGCAGTGATGCCATCAACTTTCATGCTGTTTACCCTTTCTATTAATGCAGTTGGAAAACTTCTTTCCTTTCCGAATAAAACGCCGATTTTTTTCATGTTGACTGGGATTGATATAAAAAATGATGTTGTTAATCAAATGTATTTTGTGAACGGGAGAAAAACAAATTATGTTTCTGGTTCCAAATATGGTTAAAACCAACCCGTTTCCTTATTTTTGGAGGTTATGTTTGCGGGAAGCACCAATTGCGTGAAGCTGAACCACCATCTTTTACCTTCTAAATTCCTTAATCGTATTGTAAAAGTGGATTGCTATGTGCCATCCACCCTGAAAACCGGTGAGTTGCCAGATCTTCTGCTCATTAACGATGGCCAGGATCTCAGAACCATGGAGTTTGAGGATATTATTGGCGATCTGCTGGCTGAAGAAAAAATCCGCCCTGTTTTTTGTGTGGGTATTCATTGCGCGCCCGACAGGAAGAATGAGTATGGCACAGCCAATATTTTGGATTATAAGGGCAGGGGAAAGAATGCTGCAAAATTTACAGAGTTTGTTTTTAAAGAACTGATTCCTTTTATCAGGAAACAATACAAAATAGAGTCCTTTTACAGAAAAGCTTATGCGGGGTTTTCTCTTGGCGGCCTGTGTGCAATGGATATTGTTTGGAACCATCCACAGGAATTTTTTCTTTGCGGAGCTTTCAGCGGTTCATTTTGGTGGAGGGATAAGGATCAGGAAGCTCCCGATTTTGATGAAGAAAGCCACCGCATCATGCACAGGCAGGTTAGGGAAGGAGGCTTTTATCCCTGGCTTCGCTTCTTTTTTGAAGTAGGTACAAAAGATGAAACTGCCGACAGGAATCAAAATGGCATCATTGATTCCATTGATGATACCCAAAGCCTGATTGCCGAATTGGAGCATAAAGGTTATCAGGATGATGACATATATTATCTTGAATTGAAAGACGGTAAACACGATGTGGAGACCTGGGCCATTGCTCTTCCCACTTTCCTGGAATGGGCTTACGGCAGAGCGAATAACAACCCGAATTGATTCAAAAATGGAATGCCGCGAAGCGTCTCTTCAATTCCAATCTGTTGCATTTGCTGAATCCGGATTTTATTTTTGAGTTTGTCTATTTCATAACAGCATAACTTTTTCTCTATACAAATTAAAAAGGCTGCCTTTTTGAGACAGCCTTTAAATTTTTAGATAAGTTCTTTCATTAATTGAAAATATACCTTAGCCCGATTTGTAATCCCCATGTACTGGATACGGAGTAATCGGGTTGTGATGCCTTGGTAGGTCCATCCGGATTGAAAGTATATTTCGGGTTATTCTGATGATAAGTTTCTCCACCTGTATTGTTGCTTGCGGAAGGTAAACCTAATAAGGCCTGATCCTGGTATGTACCAAAGGTATAAGCATAATCGAAGCCCCAGTCTTTATTAATCAGGTTAAGCAGGTTGGTAATATTAACGCTTGCCTGCAGGGTGTGGGTTTTGCTCCCGGTTTTTAGTTTGAAATCCTGAAGGATGCGAAGGTCGAGTTCGTTTGCCCAGGGCAATAAAGCGCCATAGCGTTCCATATACTGGCCTTTGTGTTTGCTCAGGTATTTATCTTTTTCAACAAAAGCGAAAAACGCATCGCTCTGCTGCTGGGCGGTATAAACCTGGTTGCCCACTTTATATCCTTCCACAAACTGAATTTCGCTTGCATCTTTGGGAATATAAATGATGTCCTGGGTTGCGCCATCATTATTGATATCGCCACCATAACGGTAATGGAAACGTGCCTGATTTGATCCTGAATAATACAGGCCAATGGTAGTTGCCAGGTGGTTTTTCAGGTAGTTAATTTTATAAGAAGCATAAGCCACCACACGATGCGGAACCGAGAAGTTGGAATAACCCAATTCGGGGTTGTTGGGATTGCCATAGATGTTGTTGGAAGTCCAGCCACTGGCCGACTGATCGCTGGAGCCGATGGCTACATCAAATGCTGCGGTGTAGGTATAAGCTACCATGGCTTCCCAGTTTTTCGCAAAGGTTTTTTGAAGCATGGGCGTAACCGTAAAGCTCATTCCTTTATTGGTATTATCGAGTACCATCATGCGGTTTACGGCAGCGTTTAACCGGGTTGTGTAAATTGGTCTGTGATCTGCTGCACCACCCAGTGTACCAACCTGATCGCCCAGGTTAGCATTTCGGTAATACACATTGTTGAGCATCTTGGTGAATATGGTTTCAAAACTGAAGTTGAGCGTATTGGTCAGTTTCTTTTCGAATGCCAGGTTCGATCTCCATACCTGCGGCATTTTAAAATTCTTTACAGTTGCGCTGTAGCTTGAGCCACTGGGTATGGTAGTGCCTACTTCCGGAGGATCTTGAGGAATATACGTGGTGCGGTCGGGATTATACCGTATGGCAGCAAGTTCTGCTCCCGAAGCCTGGTATTGTGCGCGAACAATACCATTATCGCCCACCTGGTTTACCAGCCAGATAAATGGAATGCGCCCGGTAAATATGCCGGTACCACCACGAATAATTACTGATTTATCATTGTATGGATCCCAGTTAAATCCTACGCGTGGAGAGATGAGCCATCTTGATTTAGGAAACTGGCTTACATCAAAATGTTCTGTGTTGCCATTTTCATCTTTAAATGAAACGGCTTCAAGCGCCGGATTTTCATCGGGTTTATAGGGATAAGATGGTTTATCTAACCGAAGCCCGTAGGTCAGTTTAAAATTATTGCGAATGGACCATACATCCTGGGCGTAAAGGCCAAGCTGGTTAAATTTAGCTGAGGGAACTTTTATGCTGTTTGGATTTTTAGGATCGTAGGAAACGGCAAATACGATTGGCGCTTCCTGGTTGAGGAACGATTGCAGCGATGAATAACGGTAATAACCGCCGCCCGATCCGGAAGTAAAGGAATTCTGGAATTCCATGTGGTCGTAACTGCCGCCAATCGTAACCGTATGCTTATTCAGGTTTAACGTTACGTTGTTTGCAGCATTAAGCGCTTTATCAACAATGTAATTTTTGTATGAGAAAAGGTCGCTTCCAAATGAAATATATACGTTATTGGGGTCTTTCATGATGTCCACAAAGGGCATATCACCCGGAGTAATGCGTTTGGGTTCGTTGTCGGTATAAGAAATAAGGAACTGGTTAGATACTTTTTTTGAGAAATCGGAATTTAATTCCACAACCCCCGATTTAACGGTGGTGTTGTTTACAAAATTCGAATTCATATATGCCATTCCGCCGTTTTTACCCCCGCGGCGGCCATTGGAAATTGATGAACCGATGGTACTTGAGTTATTTACCATATCATCATCATCGGTACTGGATTGTGTATAACGCAGCGTTAGCCTGTGGTGGCTGCTGATGTTCCAGTCGATACGACCTAATAATTTGTAGTTATCCACGGCAAAATCATATCCTTCCCATTTCCCCGGATCGTAATTGTATTCCGATTTCAGGAAGTCGGAAAGGGCTTGCAGGTCGCTTTCCAAAACAGGTGTAACCTGCGGATCATCGGCATTATCTGCTGTTTTTGCTTTCCATATCTGCCCCGGCCGGGTACTCATTTCTTTTTCTGCATTCACAAAAATGAACAGCTTATTTTTAATGATGGGTGCGCCAAAACTTGCACCATAAACTTTGGCCGACTGGTTAGGGTTAGAAATGGTAATGTCTTTTACTTTTTCACCATTAAAATTCTGGTTACGATAAAAACCATAAACCGTAGCGTAAATATTATTGGTACCACGGCGGGAAACGGCATTTACCGCGCCTCCCACAAAACCTGCCTGCCTTACATCAAAAGGAGAAATGTTTACCTGAATCTGATCGATCGCATCCAGAGAGATTGCCGCAGCAGCGCCACCCGGAACAAACCCGTCGCCCGAACGGCCAAAATTGTTATTGAACAGCGAACCATCGATGGTGATGTTATTGTACCTGTAGTTCATACCGGCAAAACTGGTTCCATTGCTTTGCGGGTTCAACTTGGTAAGCCCGGTAATGGATCGGGATGTGTTGGGAAGGGTAGTGATCTGTCTTTGGCTGATGTTTGTAGCAGCACCCGTTTTTATGAAATTGGAGCGCGTACCGCTAACAATCACTGATTCGAGCTGCTGAATATTGGTAACCAGTTGAATGGAAATATCAAACCTGTCGCCAAGCGGAACCATAATATCTGTTCTCTTATATGGTTGCAGGCCGGTAAATGAGGCGGTAATGGTATAAGGACCTCCGGGTGCAACACTCGGCATTAGAAAGTGACCACCCGATCGTGTGGTGGTGGTATATTTATTGCCCGTAGCCTGATCAAGTGCCTCAATAGTTGCGCCAACCAGGGGTTCATTTTTCTCTGAGAGAACAACCCCGGTAATGCTGCTGGTTGTTACCTGCGATTTTACCATAAAGGGTAAGGCAAAAAAGCTGATAATGAGGGGGATTAGCTTTCTGATTTGCATAGTAAGTCATGGTTTTATGAAGCAAAGAAAGTAAATAATCGCCAAAATGGGATTAATTATATATTAACAAATTTTACCGAATCTTATTCATGAATTACTCATTATCAGAGGTTAATGAAGTCCTGTGTGTTTATTTCAAATTTTCTCAGCAGTTTCGAAAAAAGAAAAAGCCAAACTTCGGCAGTAAAAGCTTGTTAATTTTGCAGTGAAAATCAATAACGTATTATGTTAGACCGGATTGAAGACGCCATCAGCGATATAAAAATCGGGAAATTGGTTGTAGTGGTGGATGATGAAGACCGTGAAAATGAAGGCGATTTTATAACTGCTGCCAGAAATGTAAGCCCTGAGATCATCAATTTTATGAGTAAATATGGCCGGGGGCTGATCTGCGCACCTTTGGTTGAATCCCGCTGCCAGGAACTGAACCTGCAACCGATGGTTGTGGACAATACTTCCCTGCATGAAACGGCATTCACCGTAAGCATCGATCTGCTTGGGCATGGTTGTACTACCGGTATTTCTGCTCACGACAGGTCAAAAACCATCAAGGCATTAATTGATCCGGACACAAAACCTGAAGACCTTGGAAGGCCGGGGCATATTTTCCCTCTGAGAGCAAAAAATGGCGGAGTACTGAGAAGGGCAGGACATACCGAAGCTGCAATCGATTTGGCAAGGCTTGCAGGATTTGAACCCGCAGGAGTATTGGTGGAAATTATTTCGGAAGACGGAAGCATGGCAAGGCTCCCCGAATTACTTGAAATTGCCAGGAAATTTAACCTCCGGATCATCTCCATAAAAGACCTTATTGAATACCGCCTCCGTACCGAAACCCTCATTAAGGAAGAAGTAAGGGTTAAGATGCCCACCAAATATGGCGTATTTGAATTGATTGCCTACAAACAATTAAACTCAGGTGAAATTCACATGGCATTGAAAAAAGGCAACTGGGAAAAAGACGAACCCGTGCTGGTGCGGGTACACAGCAGTTGCATGACGGGGGATATACTTGGCTCCCTTCGTTGCGATTGTGGCGATCAGCTTCATAAAGCCATGCAACAAATAGAAGCAGAAGGTAAGGGCTTATTATTATACATGAACCAGGAAGGCCGGGGCATTGGCCTGCTCAATAAATTGAAAGCATATAAGCTCCAGGAAGAAGGAATGGATACAGTTGAAGCAAATCTTCACCTCGGTTTCGGAATGGATGAAAGAGATTATGGCGTTGGCGCACAAATTTTACGCGAACTGGGAATAACAAAAATGCGGCTCATGAGCAATAATCCCAAAAAACGCGCCGGACTAAATGGCTACGGATTAGAAATTACCGAAACCGTACCCATCGAAATAAAACCGAATAAGCACAATGAAAAATATCTCTTTACCAAAAGAGATAAACTGGGCCATGAAATTTTGAATGGGCTTTAATTATTGGTGAAATCAATCCGAACTTTTTTGCCAGTTTCAAATCCGGGAAAATGGAAGAAATAAATTTCAGGATGAATTATTTCCAAACGGGTTTATGATTATTCTTTCTCTGTATTGGTATCGGTTTCCACTTTTTCTTCTGCTTCTATCCGGCTTTTGCTTTTAAAAATATCACCCAGCCTGTTGAAATTTTTCCGGTAAGAAAGTTGAACTCCTGAGCGGTTTCGCTGGCCAATGGTTGCATCTATGCTCGAACGGTTAAACCCTACCACCCTGATGGAACCATCTTTATTCAACATCCATTCAATGGAAATATCAGGAGTTATCAGGCTTTTTTTCTGGATCATGGATAAGATGGCGTTATTGTTATAATCGAGGTTGCCACCAAGCAGGATTACTAATCTTCTGCTTAATAATATTTGTAACCCGGCCCTTACGTTTGCCTGTAACTGGTTTGCGCTTTGGTTAAGATCCAGGCTGGGATTAATATCTACATAAGTAGAAATCACGCCATCGGTAGCCTGTTGCAGTTGCTTGTTCAGCACGCTGGTAAGCAAACCACTTACCACACCGCCAATGGTGGAGGTAGCTATATTGATGGTATTTCCTCCCGATAAAAAATTTGATTGTGAGGAAATAAACGAATTAAATAATAGCAAACTGGCCACCTGTTTATTCATTTCATTGGGATCTGCTTTAAATTCTTCCAGCTTCTTTACAATGATGTAATCCCGGCTGGCATCGCTTTTCTCAGGAAGTTTAAATTCGAAACTGATATTGGGCTTATTCAGGCTTCCGGTAAGGTGCGATAATATGGTTACATCCTGTTTTTGCCTGTACCCCGAGTTGCTTACCGTGGACAGGCTGCTGATGTCAACATTTTTTGCCAGGTATTCTGCCTGTATATCTATTTGTGCGAGGGTAGGGTCGCCATTCCAGGTTATGCTTCCATTGTTTAGGGTAAATGGCTTTTTAAGGAAGGTCTGGAAATTAAAAGTATAATCACCATTCGTGATTTCATACTTCCCTCGAATGGATAGCGGTTCTTTATTTCCTGCCCTGATATTTAGCCTTCCGGTTCCCTGGCCGTGAATTACGTCGTTTGTTTCTTCATCCAGGATCACATCTATTTTACAGGATGGGTTTGCCACTAAGTTCATGTTCACCACAATGTTGGTTGATTCGTTTGTACGAATCGAATCGGCCATCAGCGAACCAAACTGTATGAACTCAATATAATCTACCGTACGGCTTTCTTTGCTTTCGCCGGTGGAAAGGAAAATGTGGCTGCTGTCGAATACATCGGGTTGGCCGGTTATATTCATTTGCAGGTTGGTTAAGGGGCCGTTGAGGGTCATTAGCGCACTGCCGGTTACATTTCCGTAAAACTGGCTGTTGTCTTTTTTGCTGGTGTTCAGCAGGAGTAATTTGGAAGTTTCTAAACGGATATCGTTAAATGAAAAATCTTTAAAAAAATGGTGTTGCATTTTCCCGGCCAGTGTTCCGGTATTGCCGATGGTATCTCTTAAACCGATCCGTCCAAAATCTATCAGGTCTTTTTCAAAATTGATTTCCTGGTTGCGGATGAGATATTTGCATCGGGTGTAATCGATGGTAATAAAGCCGGAGTCGATGGTGGCCTTTCCCAGTAAATACGGATGAGAAGATGGCCCTGTTATTTTCAGGCTGGTGGTTGCCATCCCGTCGATGTTGCTGAACACTGCGCCGAGGTAAGGCTGGAGTAATGATAATTTTACTTTCCTGCCAAGAAAATTGATGTCCATATTCTGGCCTGTATTGTCTTTGTAATTATAATTCCCGGAAAGGTTGAACTGGTAATTTTCCTCATCGCTGTTTGTGTTAAACGTGATCTTTCCGGTTTCGGTGTTTGCGTTGGCATCCAGGTTTACCCTGCCTATATATTCCCCGTTCAGGCTTAAACTGTCGGCATAACCCGAATAAGAAATTTCCGGCTTGCCAAATGGGTCTTTTAGTTTAGCCGTTCCCGTAATAGTGCCTTTTAATTCGGGGTTAGTAAGCACTAAGGGCAGAAAATCCTGCGCTTCCACATGCTCAAGCCTCGCTATAATATTGCTGTGGTTGCTTACATCATCAAGTTCGGTGGAAATGAGCAGTTGCTGGTTTTTGTGCCTGAACCTGATTTCATTTGCATCAATAAATTTATTTCTAAGGGTGAGTTCCCCGTCTTTTTCAAGTTCCCATTTCTTTTCATTAAGGATGAAGGTGGATGGAAAGAACCGTATTTTAACGCCGTCGGAATAGCTTTGCACACTGGCATTTAATTCAGCGTTATTCAGGTTTTTGCTTGCGCTGGTGGTTAGGTGGATGGTGGATACATCATTGTGAGCTGCAACAAGCAGGGTAGTGGTGGGGAAATGAATGCTGTCGGAAAGGTAAATGTCGCTCAATCTTACATCAGCCTGTAGCGTATCTTCGTTACCGTTGCCTTCAATGTTTATTCCCTGGAATTTTCTCCCGTCAAATATAAATTCAGGGGCATTTGCTTTCACCTGAAGCTCAGATTGTTTTAGGTTTAATTTTCCTGATATAACGGCGTCATCTAAACCCCCAAGCCTGCTGTCGATAAGTTTCAGATAATCGTTTACCTGGTTGGTATGCACATAAAAATCAAAGTCCTGCGGGTCTAATTTTTTGGTTGGCGGTTGAATGTAAGCGGGATAATACCGGCTTAAAAAATACTTGAAGGCATCGGGAAGCTGCATGATGGTAAAGCGGCCTGCAATTTGTGCTTCAAGTTCGTTGGTTTTTAAACTGAGGATCTTGTTCCCGTTTTCAAAGCCGGAGGTTAGGGTTAAAGAATCAAAAGAATACCTGTTGGTATCGCTTAGTAAAAATGCCCTGGTTATTTGTGCGGTACCTAAAAAGTTATCGATGTTATTCCCGGTAAAATTGAGGTTCATCAAACCTCCCAGTTTAAGGGGTGTTGTGCTAAAACCAAGTTTTTCCAAATCGATATATGGCAAATCGGCATCCGAATTAAAGGATAATTCTTTTCCCGACAGGTTGAGCGAACCGTTCAGATTTTTGAGTTGAAGATTAGGATCGTTAATATTCAGGTTCCCCGTAAAAAGGCTGCGGTTGAAATTCCCTTTTACATTAATGTTTTGGTAGTTGTATGCTTTATATTCTAATTGAGCAATATGCCCGTCGAAATTTGCATTTAATTGTTTGAGGTTAAAGCCCGCACCTTCCACCTTCCCGTTAAGCGAAATGCTTCCTATATCGGGTTCATTTAAAAATGTTCCGAGCCGGAAACCACTGGTTACAATTTTACCCGAATAAGAAGCTGTTCTGCCTTCGGGAAGTTTCATGTTTAAATCGGCGGAAATGATTCCAAGGTTTGTTTTTATGGTTCCGTAGGTAACAAAATCGTTCCAGAAACCGGTAAAGTTGCCCTTGTAGTTAATGTTGCCCAGTTTTGAAAGGTGTGGCTGGGTAAGGTTTTTGAGGGATGGGATAATGGTTGCCAGGTCGCTATAGTTAGTTTGAAGGTTTTCTCCTTTATAATCAATAAATGTGGTATTGATGTCTGGCAGTCCCCTCATCGATAAATCGCCTTCAAGCAATGAATTTCCGGAACCGGCTTTTAATTTTTTGATGGTGAAATTATCAATTGTGCCTTTCGCATTGGCGGTAATGGAAAATGTACTGTTCCGGTTTTTAAGCTCAGGAGCAAAATAAGCAATATCATCACTGTGAATGGTGGATTGTTGTAACGAAATCTGGAGGGTAACCGCTTTAATAAATGAACTCATGTCGGAATTGAAATTTTTATACCTCATGGCATAATAATCCCCGATATGGCTTTTGGGTGTGGTTAAATCCAGGTCATTGAATTCCATGATTTCGGGAGTAAAACGAAAGTTGCTGCTAAGTTGGGTAACGGTAAAGCCTGAACGTTCTTTGGCAGATAGCTGAATATGAGCAAGCAGGGTGTCGTTGCTGAAATCCAGGTTTTTGATGTTCCCGCTGATGTTTCCGAACTTCAGGTGGAGGCCATCGAAATGATCGGTATATGGCGCTCTCCCGGTTTCTTTATCGTTTGCGATGGAGCCGTTAAATATCCTGATTTCTGATATGGAAGCCGTCCATCCCGTATTGTTCCATTTGAAACCGGTGTTATCAGGACTGGTCTCTTCCATCGGGTTATCGTACTGAACGGGCTTGCGCTTACCGGTGTAATCATACAGGGCAAATTGCGGTTCTTCCAGATAAACATCCTTTATTTTTAACTGCTTCTTTTTATAATCTGTTTTCTCAATTCTAACATCGGCCCGTTTTATTGAAGCCAGCATGTTGGTGCCCGCCCATTGATCAGTCTGGTTGATGCGGATGTTTTTAAGGTGTATTTCTTTAAGGTTGATTTTTGTTTTACTTTCTTTGCTGTTTGTGTTATCGGAGCTTCCAAAATAATCAACTATGAACTGGTAATTCCATACCGAATCTTTCCGGTTCATATTTACCACCCCGTTGTTCAGTTCGGCCGAATAAATGGTGATGTGGTTTTTTAAAAAGAACCAGTCAGAAATTTTGAGTTTGGCATTTCCTGCATACAGGAGGGTGTCTTTTGCTCTGTCCTTAATCAGGAAACCATCAATTTCCAGGTTATTGAAAAATTTGAATTCAATGCGGTTTACACGTACTGTTGTATTAAGTTCTTTCGATAGCCTGTCTGCCACTTTTTGGGTAAGCCAGGTTTGTACGGCCGAAAAGTGCAGGCTGATGTACAATCCAATAAGCAGCAACAGGATCACAACTACAATCCTGATCGATATTTTAAAAATCTTACGCAGTGGAAATGAAATATTTGTAAAAATAATCAATCGTTGTTTTTAGTCCATGAAAGCGCCCTGTTTTAGGATATTTTTTATTTATCGTTGAATTCCGGCAACCGCTCTCCGGGTTCTTCCGAATGGCTTCGCGGATAATTTAATATTTTCACCGCTTAAATTTTATCCATGCGCATCGCTTTTCTGCTTTTTTTACTGTTTTCCGGAATTTGTTCAGAGGCCCAAACCATAAAATCGCCCGATGAATTTCTGGGTTACCCCTTAGGCTCAAAATTCACGCCACATCACCTTATTGTCGATTATTTTAAATATGTAGCCGGTGTTACGCCGCAACGGGTACGGTTGCAGCAATATGGAGCAACTTATGAAGGCCGGCCGTTGTATGTGGCTATGGTGAGTGCAGAAGAAAATATGGGCAGGATCGAAGAGATCAGACAGAATAACCTCCGCCGCACAGGCTTACTGCGCGATGCGAAGGCCGATAACAGCCTGCCTGTTATCGTGTGGCTCAGCTTTAATGTGCATGGTAATGAAGCCAGCTCTTCTGAAGTGAGCATGAAAACCCTGTACGAACTGGCATCGGGAAGGGATAATCGCGTAAACGGATGGCTGAAAAATGAATTGGTGATCATTGACCCCTGCTTAAATCCCGACGGGCACGACAGGTATGTAAACTGGTACAACCAGGTGATGGGCAGGTATCCAAATGCCAACCCCGCAGCAAGAGAACATTCCGAACCCTGGCCCACCGGCAGAACCAACCATTATAATTTTGATCTTAACCGCGATTGGGTATGGCAATCCCAGCAGGAAACACAAGGCAGGATGAAGGTTTATAACCAATGGATGCCCGAGATTCATTGCGATTTTCATGAACAATATCCCGGCAACCCCTATTATTTTGCACCTGCCGCCGAACCTATGCACGATGTGATCACCCCCTGGCAAAGAAGTTTCCAGTTTACCATGGGGAAGAACCATGCAAAATATTTCGATCAGCAGGGCTGGCTCTATTTTACCCGCGAAATTTTCGATCTGTTTTATCCTTCTTACGGTGATACCTACCCGCTGTATAACGGAGCAATAGGAGTTACCTACGAGCAGGCCGGGCATGGCCGGGCCGGCCTGGCTATTCAGGTGAACGATGATACCCTTACGCTTTCACAACGAATTGCCCATCATTTCACCACGGCAATGAGCACCCTTGAAATTGCATCTTCCAATGCCGGTAAACTGGCTTCCGAATTTGAAAAATATTTTGCCGATGGCATGGCCAATGGCAACGGGCAGTATAAATCTTATTTATTTAAGGGGGATAACCCCGGAAAAATTTCTGAAATCTGCGAATTGTTCAAAAATAATAATATCCGTTTCGAAAATGCAAAGCCGGGGCAACTTATTAAAGCCTACGATTATTTTCTAAATAAAGAAGTGAGCTATCAAACCTCAGGCGCTGATGTGGTGGTGAGCGCCCTTCAGCCTAAATCGGCCCTGATCAGGGTTTTGCTTGAACCCCAGTCTCACCTTTCAGATACGCTTACTTATGATATTACGGCATGGGCCTTGCCTTATGCTTTTGGTATTCGCGGTTATGCATCAAAAGAGCTTATCTCCGGTTGGCCGGTTAAAGCTGCTCCGGAAAATCAGGTGGAAGAGAATCAATACGCTTACTTAGTTCGGTACCGTTCTTTTGAAGATGCCCGATTTCTGGCTGCCGCCCTTAAAGCAGGTATCCGTATCCGTTTTGCAGAAAAGGATTTTTCTTTTGGCGGGGTTGATTATGCAAGGGGTACACTGGTTATTCTAAAATCGGGAAACGAAAATAAGATTGGAAAAGTTACAGCATTGGCAAAGCAGTATAACGTGGATATTGCCTCCGTTAATTCGGGGCTCATGGAATCGGGATTTGATTTCGGATCAGAAAAATTGCGAATGCTGAAATTGCCAAAAGTGGCGCTGGTTACAGGATCCGGAACGGCAGAAAATGCTGCAGGAGAAGTGTGGCATTTATTTGATGAACAACTTAACTTTCCGGTTACCCTTATTAATAGTGAAGACTTTCGCTATGCTGATCTTAAAAATTTTGATGTAATCATCCTTCCTGATGGAAATTACAGTTTCCTGACAGATAAATCAGCATCTGCCGATTTAAAAAGCTGGGTGCGGCAGGGTGGAAAAATTATTGCGTTGGAAAATGCTGTGGAGAACATGGCTGCGGGAGATTGGGGAATAACAAATAAGCGTACAATGGAGAAAAAGAAGGAAGACGATAACGATAAACCCTCTTATTCCGATATTAAGCGCTTCGAAAACAGGGAAAGGGATCAGGTTGTAAACTATGTGCCCGGCGCCATTTACCGCGTTGAATTAGATAACAGCCACCCACTCGCATTTGGTTATGAAAACAATTATTTTTCACTGAAGATGAATGGAAACATTTATGAATTTATGAAGGATGGCTGGAATGTTGGCGTGTTTAAGAAAGCAAACCATGTTTCGGGCTTTGTGGGCAGTAAAGTGAATGAAAAATTAATGGATGGAACCGTAATTGCCGTTCAGGAAATGGATAAAGGTCAACTGGTTTATTTTGCCGATGATCCCATTTTCAGAAGTTTCTGGCAGAATGGAAAACTGATGTTTTCGAATGCTGTTTTTTTTGTTGGACAATAAAACTGATCGTATAAATGAAAAGATGTTTGCAAATCCTTTTGGTATTTAGTTTATGCGTGGCCGTTGGTAATGTATATGCACAGCAGCCCGTATCAAAGAATTCTTCCGATATCCTGCTTTCGATGAAGAAACTTAAAAATACAGCTTCGGTACTCTATATTGCCGCTCATCCTGATGATGAGAACACCCGGCTCCTGGCTTATCTCGCCAATGAACGATGCGTAAGAACGGGTTACCTCAGCCTTACCCGCGGCGATGGCGGCCAAAACCTCATTGGTGATGAACAGGGGATTGAACTGGGGCTTATCCGCACCCGGGAATTACTGGCTGCAAGGCGTATTGATGGTGCAGAACAATTTTTTTCAAGGGCGTACGACTTCGGTTATTCCAAAAGCCCCGAAGAAGCACTCAATATTTGGGGGCGAGATAAAATATTGTCGGATGTGGTATGGGTAATTCGCCGCTTTAAACCCGATGTGATCATAACCCGTTTTCCTACCACAGGCGAGGGAGGTCATGGCCATCATACCGCATCAGCCATACTTGCGGTGCAGGCGGTAAAAGATGCCGCCGATCCTTTAAAATTTCCGGAACAGTTTGCTTATGGCGTAAAACCCTGGAAGGTAACCCGCTTATTTTGGAACACTTTCAGGTTCGGAACGGTGAACACCCAAAACGAAAATCAGTTGAAAATTGATGTGGGCGGTTTTAACCCCCTGTTGGGTGAATCTTATGGCGAAATTGCCGCAAAAAGCAGAAGTGAGCATAAAAGCCAGGGCTTTGGCGTTGCTGCACAACGGGGAAGCGTACTCGAATATTTTAAACTTCTTGATGGAAAAAGAGCGGATACCGATTTGATGGATGATATTGATATGGGCTGGAGCAGGTATGGGTTAAAAAAAGTTGATGAGGCTGTTGATGATTTGATAGCATCCTATAACCTCAATCAGCCATACCGGAGCATTCCGGGTTTGCTTAAAATCAGGGAAATGATTTCTGCTGCCGGTATTGATTCTTCCGTAAAGCAGCTTAAACTGGCACAGGCCAGCCGCCTGCTTGCTAGCGCTGCGGGATTGTACATGGAAGCAACATGCTCCAGGCAGGAAAATGTTCCCGGAGATACGATGCTGGTTAACCTCTTTGCTAACCTGCCCAACGATGTGCCAATCAATAATATAAAAGTTGAAATTGGCGATTCTGTATGGCTATTCAATGGATTTGAAGCAAATAGCCCACTGCAGGAAATAGTAAAGATAGTGCCTCAATGGAGCTGGCTTTCCCAGCCTTACTGGCTGAAGGATAAAATGGATCCGGGGGCATTTAACGTTTCCCGTCAAACCGATATCGGGCTTGCCGAAAAGCCTTCCCTTTCCGCAACCTATACCATTGAATGGAAAGATGGCAGCATTTCGGAAATAGAGAAACCTGTGCAGTATAAACATACCGATCCCGTAAAGGGAGAATTGTATGAGCCGTTGGTTTTTACCAATGCGATATCTGCAAAACTTCAACCCGATGTATTGCTTCTTCGCAACAGCGATTCCGAATCTAAACAGGTGAATGTTGAAATCACCAACCAGGGAAAAGATACCCTCCGGGTGTTGAATGGATCAGTAGGCAGTATTACCTGTGTATTTAATTTTGGAGGTGGTTTACCTCCCGGGGGAAAAAGAACAATCTCTCTTCAAATTAATCCCAAAAATTTCCCCAATGATACAACAGTATTCCTCCCATTTACCAACGATCATTTCAAAGCCATTCAAACCCTCCATAAAATCAGTTACAACCATATTCCTGATATTTTTTATCATTCCGGCAGTGGGGTGAAAGTGGTTAAAACGAATCTTGAAATTTCGGGGAGTAGAATTGGATACATTCCCGGCGCCGGAGATAAAGTGAAGGAGGGGCTTGAACAGATGGGATACAAGGTTGATGAGCTTTCTGAAGATATGGTAAGGAATGGAAATCTTTCCGTTTATGATGCAATTGTAACCGGCATCAGGGCATATAATGTGCATCCCTGGCTTGCAACTGTACATGCTAAATTGATGCGCTATGTTTCTGACGGTGGTGTTATGCTGGTGCAATATAATACCAATAATAATTTGGGCACCTTAGCCGATCAGATTGGCCCATATCCATTTACCATCACCCGAAACAGGATTACCGATGAACAGGCAATTGTTGAGTTTCTTCATCCCAACGACCCGTTGTTAAATTTCCCCAATAAGATAAGCGCTTCCGATTTTGATGGATGGATACAGGAAAGGAGTATTTATCACGCTGGGAATACCGATTCGCATTATCGCAGCCTGTTTAGGATGAAAGATCCCGGAGAATCTTCCAGCGATGGAAGCCTTATTACCGCCGATGTGGGTAAAGGACGGTTTATTTACACGGGGCTTGTTTTTTTTAGGGAAATACCTGCAGGTGTTCCGGGCGCATACAGGTTACTGGTCAATTTGCTTGCAAAGCCCCGGTTAAAAGAATAACATCATGAAACGGGATAAAATATACTGGCTCACCTGGTATGCAGGAGTGTTGTTGTTCCTGCTTATTGAAATCGTTGTTTTTGCCTGGATAACCAAAAAGTTTTCATGAGCCGGACAGACTGGATCATATTATGTTCAACACTGCTGCTTGTTATCCTGTATGGGTTTTATAAAAGCCGTACCACAAAAGATATACAGGGATATTTTCTCAACAACCGGAGTATGCCCTGGTACTTAGTGTTGTTTGGGATCATGGGTACCCAGGCAAGTGCCGTAACTTATTTAACCGGCCCCGGGCAATCGTACACCGACGGGCTTCGCTTTGTTCAATATTATTTTGGACTGCCCGTTGCCATGGTGGTAATTGCTATATTTTTTGTGCCCATTTATAATAAGCTGAAGGTGGTAACTGCTTATGAGTTTCTCGAAAAGCGTTTCGATTTACGCACCCGGTTATTAACCTCTTTTCTTTTTTTAATATCGAGGGGGCTGAGTACCGGAATTAGCATATATGCGCCATCGTTAGTGTTGAGTTCCATCATGGGTTGGAATATTTATTTTACCAACCTGGTGATGGGTGGCGTGTTGATTGTGTACACCCTTTCGGGTGGGGCAAAAGCCATTGCCCATACCCAGAAATTGCAAATGCTGGTGGTGTTTGTGGCTTTGTTCATCACCGGGTATCTTGCTGTGCACCTGCTACCCGGCACAAACGGGATAAAGGATGCACTTAAGATGGCCGGAGAAAATGGCCGGGTTAATATCATTACTTCGGGGTTTACCGAAAACGGTTTCAACTGGAAGGATAAGTATAATATCTGGAGTGGGTTGATTGGCGGCTTTTTTCTTGCGCTCAGTTATTTCGGAACCGATCATAGCCAGGTAGGCAGGTACATAACTGCTTCATCGGTAAAAGAAAGCAGGATTGGGCTATTGCTGAATGGATTTGTAAAAGTGCCCATGCAGTTTTTCATCCTCCTGTTGGGTATCCTTATTTTTAGCTTTTATCAATACCATAAAGCGCCGGTTTATTTTAATGATGCCAATAAGCAACTTGCGCTGTCCACTTCCTTTGCACCAACATTAAATGCTATTGAAACGGATTATAATGAAGCATTGCAGGCTGGTAATCATAAACAGGCGGCTTCATTGCAACAGGATTATAAAGCAACCCTTCAGGAAGCATTACCGGGTGTAGATGTAAACGATAATAATTATATCTTCTTAAAATTTGTGATGGAATACCTGCCTGTTGGGTTAACGGGTTTGCTGTTTGCCGTTATTTTTCTATCTGCCTGGGGGAGCATTTCTGCAGCATTGAATTCACTTGCCGCCTGCACCATGATCGATTTTCACCGGCGATATTTTAACAAGAGCGGAAAATTGGAAAATGAATATCGCATTTCAAAATGGTACACATTGGGGTGGGGAATTTTTTCCATTATTGTTGCCATGTTTACGCAGAATGTTGGCAGTACCCTGATAGAAGCGGTGAATGTACTCGGGTCAATTTTTTACGGGGTTATACTGGGTATTTTTCTTGTGGCATTCTGGATGAAACGGATAGGAGGAAAGGCCGTATTCATTTCTGCAATTGTTTCAGAAATAATGGTTATTCTAATTTATAAGGCTGATGTGATTTCCTTTTTGTGGTTAAATGCCATTGGCGCTATTGCCGTTATAATACTGGCAACAATTATTCAGTTGCTGATTCCCGGAAATAAAAAAAAGCCGCAATAAGTTTGCGGCTAAAAATTAATTGAACCGAGAGATTTACTATTTGTTTAATTTATTGATAAGCTCTTCATTCATTTTAATGTAGTCGTCGTTTTTAGCTTCTTTTGCAAGTTTGAGCGATAGTTTTGCGCTGGAAATAGCGCCTTCCTTATCGCCTAAATCTGCCTGGAGGCGGGCCTTGTAAAGATAAATATAGAAAGCCTTAGGATTGGCATCTGCGGCTTTTGATGCATATTCCAGCGCTTTCGCATTGTCTTTTTCAAAATCTTTATAGAACTGAGCAGCTTCCCAATAAGGTTTTTTATCGGTGAGCATGGCTGCATCAATCTGTGCTTTTATTTTTTCCCGGATGTTGGTTTTTATGGGCAGTATTACCTTTGTGCGATCCCATACCATGCTAAGGTTGCAGGATTCAGGTTTGATGTCTTCAAACTGCATGGTGAAGTTCTCTGTCTTTTCATCAATTTTGTTGCTGCTTACGGTTGCATGAACCACATCTTCCGATTCCTTGTACCCGTCAACACCCCAGTTGTCAACTCCTTTATTTAAAATAATCTGCCAGGAGTCTTCTGAAGGAATGGTGTAAATAGCGTAGGTGCCCGAATCAATATTTTTACCGCCTATTTCCACGGGGTCGCTAAAGCGGATTTTTGTAGCGGCATTAGCGCCGGTTCTCCATAATTTCTGATAAGGAACCAGGTCGCCAAAAATTTTCCGGCCTTTCATGGATGGCCTTGAGTAGGTTAGTTCAATTTGCCCCGTACCAAATTTTTGCGTAATTGTTTGGGTGGGCGATGGCGCAGGCATTTTTACCTGTGCATCGGTAAATAAGGCAAATGCGGCAAAGAGGAATAACAGACTTGTTTTTTTCATAAATGGTTTTTTAATCTCCAAAAAATATTTTTACAGTTTGATATAACAAATTTCTTTGCATGGTTGTTTGCTGAACGAGCTGAATTTCTTTTTCGGAAAAAAGCTGCAGGCCCAGCAATCCCGCTGCATTTCCTTTGTTGATGGCTATTTCAAGGAATCCTGCCGAGTTAAATAATGCAAGTTTTTCGCCCTCGGGCACATCTGCATAGGTTTCGCTGATCTTATCAATTACTTCATTTCCCTTCAGGATAATGGAAAATTTCCGGCCTTTTCTTTTGGCTTCAAATACTTCGCGGGTAATATTTACCACTACATTTTCAAAATTATCAATAAAAATAATCTGGCCATCAATCCCGTTGTCTTTTTCAAAAGTTGGGAATGTGCCTTTCGATTTTGGTACAACGGGTTTGCCCAGTTTTTCAATCGGGGTGCCTTTTTGCAGGTTATTGAAAGCATGGGCAATAACGCGGGTAAAATATAAAGTTGTTTTTGGCTCCTGGTTATCAATGGGAAGTGCCACCACAATTGCATTATTCAGTTCTTCAAAAATCATAGGCAACAACCCGTTATCTGCACATCCGATGTATTGGTTGTTGACATGCGCAAGCAACAAATGATTGGAATGTTCATCAAATAAATTCAGCAACAGCAGGTGAAAGGTTTCTTTTGGAAAATGCAGAATTCCGGTTCTTATCAGGTAGGCCGATTGTGGATAATTGAAAGAGGAAAGTTGATGAGATATATCTACAATATTAAAATTTGGATTGGTTTGCAATAAAATTCCCTTTACCGCCCCTACGAGATAGTTTTGATTACTAAAATCGGATGAAAAAGTTACAATTGCCATTTTACCGGTTTCCCAAATTAGGGAAGGAATGTTATTTAATTAATTTTCCGTTTTTAAAGAAAAATTTTCTTGTAAGCTTATCTGTTAGTGATGGGAAAAACCTGTTCAGAAAAATGGTTTGTTTTCCCTGGAAAGTGAGCACAAGGGTTCGCTTTCTTTTTTGAATGGCTTGCAAAATGTGCAAGGCGCAGGTTTCCGGGCTCATAAGTTTGGATTCATTTAAAGGCGTGTCGCCCTGTTCCTGCCCATGCGCATTAAGCGCTACATTCCGGATATTGCTTCTTGTAAAACCCGGGCTGATCCAAAGAACGTTTACGCCATATTCCATCAATTCGGTTCTGATGGCTTCCAGCCAGCCGTTAAGTGCGAATTTACTTGCCGAATAACCACTTCGGCCCGGGAGGCCACGGTAACCAGCAATGGACGAAATACCCACAATCGAACCCTTTGCTTTAATGATGTGTTCGAGTGCAAAACGGGTGCAATAAACCGTTCCGAAAAAATTTACATCCATTAATTTTCTGATTACTTCCACGTCGGTTTCTCTGAACAGTGAACGCATCGAAATGCCTGCATTGTTTATCAAAATATCTATGCCTCCAAATTGCTGGATGGTGGTTTCTATAAATCGTTTACAGTCGTTTTTGTTGCTTATATCTGCCACCAGGGTATGCAAATGGCTTCCGGGGAATCTTACCTGGAGGTCGTAGAGCTTATCCTGGTTCCTGGCGCAGGTGCTCACTTTGGCCCCTTCCGGGATAAGTTTTTCGATAAGCGCTTTACCAATTCCATCGCTTCCGCCGGTAATGGCCACCACTTTATTCTTAAAAAAGTTTGTCATTGTGTAGAATCTCCGCAAAAATAGGGGAGCCGATTAGCGTCCGCAAACAATTCACAATGATTGTATTTTGAAGATGGAAACTTTCTCAAAAATATTTGCCGGTAAGGCATTTTGCCTTATTTTTGCACTCCCTTCAAAAAAATGGGTAGGAGATTTGGTAGCTCAGTTGGTAGAGCAATACACTTTTAATGTATGGGTCCTGGGTTCGAGTCCCAGCCAGATCACATCCCGGGCAGGCTTAAAATAACCTGCCCTTTTTTATTCTGTAATTTGATGTTATTACAATAATTCATACATACTTTCCGGCAAACCGTTAGCCCGGGCATCATCATTTGAAATAATTAAACAGGATAAAAAAACCTCCCGGTTATGAGCGGGAGGTTTTGAGGTATAGTTTGCAAATTGAGCTTATCCTTTGGAAGCTTTTGGCGCCCATTTATCGTAAGGCGACATGTCAAAACTGTTCACTTCTTCCATTGTTATGCCAAGCGCTTTGGCAACTCCTTCTCCATATTCGGGGTCTGCTTTATAACAGTTTCTGATGTGGCGGATCTGGATGAATTTTTCTGTACCGCCTATCTGCGCCGCTGTATTTTTAAATAATATTCCGGCTTTTCCATCGGCTTTGATGATGCGAAACAGATCGCCCGGCTGTGTGAAATAATCTTCGTCATCATCTCTGTAATTGTGCGCATAAGCTGTTCCTTCCAGTTCCAATGGCGGCTCTTTGGCATGGCTTTGTTCCTGCCATTCGCCGTAGCTGTTTGGTTCGTAGTGTAAAGCATCTCCATAATTACCATCCACCCGCATGGCGCCGTCACGATGGAATGCATGGTATGGACACCTGGGTTTGTTTACAGGGATCTGGTAATGATTTACCCCGAGGCGATAGCGTTGTGCATCACCGTAAGAGAATAACCTGCCCTGCAACATTTTGTCGGGCGAATAGCCGATGCCCGGAACAATGTTCGTTGGGTTAAAGGCGGCCTGTTCCACATCCTGGAAATAATTATCAGGATTTCTGTTGAGTTCAAATTCGCCAACCGGGATCAATGGGAAATCTTTTTTCGACCAGATCTTTGTTAGGTCGAACGGATGAAAACGATAAGTTTTTGCCTCTTCTTCGGTCATGATTTGAATAAACATTTTCCATTTTGGGAAATCCCTGCGTTCAATGGCATCAAACAAATCACGTTGGGCAGATTCTCTGTCCATTCCGATTATTTTTGTCGCTTCTTCATCTGAAAGGTTTTCAATTCCCTGCTGGGTTCTGAAGTGGAATTTTACCCAATGTCTTACATTGTCTTTGTTGATTAAGCTGTAGGTATGGCTTCCGAAACCGTGCATGTGGCGATACCCGTTCGGAATTCCCCTGTCGCTCATTACAATGGTAACCTGGTGTAAGGATTCAGGAAGCAGCGTCCAGAAATCCCAGTTTGCATTGGCATCTCTCAAATTGGTTTTAGGGTTGCGCTTTACTGCATGGTTCAGATCGGGGAACTTCATCGGATCGCGGAAAAAAAATACAGGTGTATTGTTTCCCACCAGATCCCAGATGCCTTCATCGGTATAATATTTCATTGCGAAACCGCGGATGTCTCTTTCTGCATCAGCAGCGCCTCTTTCGCCGGCCACGGTAGAGAACCGTGCAAACATTTCTGTCTTTTTTCCAATCTTACTAAAAATACTTGCTTTGCTGTATTTGGTTATGTCGTGTGTTACGGTGAAGGTTCCGAAAGCACCGGAGCCTTTGGCATGCATTCGGCGTTCGGGAATCACTTCTCTGTCGAAATTTGCCATTTTTTCCAGAAACCAGAAATCCTGCATCAGCATCGGGCCTCTTGGTCCTGCGGTTTGTACATTCTGATTGTCGGGAACAGGTGCTCCTGTCTGCCTTGTGAGTTTTGATTTTTTTTCTTCCATATATTTAATTTTCAATTCAAAGATGAGATTTTACCAGCGTGTTTGTGTTATCCGGAAGCGTTTAAAAAAAAGTTCCGGTTTTTGATAAATAAGGGAGTTTACATCCCAACATCTGTTATAAAACCAACTCCAAAAATAACTTAAAAAGGATTCCGTTGCTTTAATAAAATGTGCTTTTACCTCCGTTGGAGAAAGGCTGGTTAGGGATTTCTGATAATTTGTGTTTTAAAACCTGTTTCCAATCATAAAATCGTTTCGGGGCGGGAATTTCGGGAGCAATGGTTATCCTGAAATACAGGGCAGGGGTAAGCTCAGTGATTGAACCGGTATGAAAGGGCTTTCATTCTTTGGTAAGTAGTATCTGACACTTATTTATTCACTTCTAAAATTCTCATTTTTGTAATCCGGGGTTTTATGAATCTTCCATATAAATTTCAGAAGCGATAATCCTGATTTCGATCAATATATTTTCTCAGTGTGTAATGCTGTACCATAAATCGAAACTGCCGAATAATATCAGCATCATTCCAAAAATCTTTTCAAGCACTTCATTGTTGAGCATTAAAGTAACCCTTGCCCCCAGGTAGGAAAATGGAATGGCACTAACGGAAAGCAATAGCACCACATGCCAGTTGATGTGCCCGAGATACCAATGCGCAATGGTACCCGGAACCGCAAGGCCTGCAGCCACCAGTAAACTTGAAGCCAATGCAGCCTTGGTGGGCATTTTTAAATATCGAATGAACAGTGGACCAAACATTACCCCTCCGCTGTTTGCGAGCAACCCCGAAAGAAATCCTACCGGAATGGCCACAATCGCTATCTTATAAAAAGGGATTTTTAAGGATACACTTTCTGTTGTTTTTTCCGGAAAAATAAAAAATGATAATCCGAGGCTGGTTACAAAAATGGCCGTTAAGATCATAAGTGTGTATCCCCCCAGCCAGTGGCTGAAAAATGACCCTCCCCAGGTTGCCGGGATGCCCATCAGGATACAGACCCAAACCACTCTTTTGTTGATCAGGTTTTTCTTTTTGTAAACTATGGAAGCCGAAAGAGTTGTTGGAAGTGTGGCGGGCAGTGGCGATGCCAGTGCGTAAAAGGGATTCATGCCTGTAAAAATCTGTAATGCAGGAGTGGTGATTGAACTGCCCCCCTTGCCCAGCATCCCCGATAAAAAACCAACCACGGCCCCAATGAACAGGATACTGAGGTTAAAGAATGTCATGATTATATTTCTTCATGCTGTTGTTGCTTAAGGTTGGATGAAGGTACTTAGAGAATGTTGAATGCGTAGGTTCCGGAGTTAAAAATTAAGGATAAGAATGATTAAAACCGATTTTGTTTTGCAAGACATTTGCCTTTTATGTACGGGTAATCCGGAAATCAGTTTACAGCTATATACTTTTTACTGGAATTATTGTGCAGATATATTTTCGGGAATATAAATGATGGAGCTGTTGCCATGCAGATTTCGCAGGGAATCAGGAGCCTGGGTTTCGGCCAGCTTCCATAACAATTTTAGCGTGTATCCATCCTTGTTTTGTGTGAGCAGATAATGCGAAGTAAGGATAGTGCCCGATTCTGAATCCTCTTCCCTGATTGTAATTTCTTTCGGATCCGGAACATGTACATCTGAAACAGGAATCAATTCAAATTCGTTTAGTGTTTCAGTATTTAACCGGGGAGGAACCTGTGCTGTTTTTTTGGGAACGCGGGGTTGGGGAGAAGCCGTTTTATTTTCTTTTACAACTGTTGCCTGAACCGCTATGGGTTCCTGTACAGGCCCTTCAACCTGTATATTTACCGGGGTTTCTGCATTTCTTACTGGTTCGGCTATTGCGGTATTAAAATAATGATTTGAAACTGGGAAAGCTCCAATTGAAACAGGATCAGGCTTTGAGATCGTTAATAGCATCACAAACCCCGTTAATACGATTGCCGGGATGAAAGCAGGCAGAACACTTTTTTTTCTGATTGATGGATAACGATCCCGCATAAACGCAATTCGGTGCTTTAGCTGATGGTTATAACTGCCTGTGGCCGGGAGTGGAAAATGACGGCTGCTTAAATCCAGCTTCGCCGTTTTTAGCAGGGCAGAGGCATAAGAAAATACCGGGTAACGGTAATCCAGTACCCCCGCATCGCAATTCATTTCGCGGCTCTGTTTTATCTCTCTTACAATATAATATACGGCAGGATTGAAGAAAAACAGATTTTGGGAAATAATGCAAATCCAGTTTACTAAGTAATCTTTTACCCTGATGTGCTGCAGCTCGTGTAAAATAATAGATTCGGTTTCTTCAATGCTTAGCCGGTTTATCAATGCAACCGGTAAAAGGATTACGGGCTTCAGCAAACCAAAAGTTACCGGAACTGTAATATGATCCGATATTAAGAGCATCACCCTTCGCCTGATGCCTAAATGAAGGGCGGTGTTTTTTGTAAACAACCGGAGATGGAATGGCGCTTTTTGTGTGCCCCTGTTTACCGATGCCCTGAATAAATACCACAACCGCATGGTGCGTACAAACAGAAAACATACGATGGTTAAATATCCTGTGGCAAGCAATTGCATTACGCCGGGATATAATTTTAAACCGGATACCGGAACTGTTGCCATCCAAAATCTTCCTGGCTGAAAGTAAAGCAAAAGGAAAGTGGCTATGCTTATAAAGAGTTGAGAAAATAAGCCCAGCACCATCAGCCTCCTTAGAGAAGCCGGGTGAGCATCCGGTGCGCATTTTTTGAAAGTGTAAATGGATAGGGCAATAATGGCGGATTGCCATAAACTATGAAGCAGGGTAAGCAGTAAGATTTTGGATAATTGCTCCATAAAAATTTACTGATTTGCCTTAAGTTGATCAATCATTTCCTGGATGTCATCAAGCTCTTTCCGGCTGAGGCTGGCGTGCCCAAGTGCCTGGAGCGCTAATGCTGCCGGCGAACCTGAAAATAGGTTATTGATTATTTTTCCAACAAATTGCTTCCGGGTCGATTCCCTCGTAATTTGCGGAAAATAAATGTGGGTTTTTTTGGAATCATCGCGGGTTACGAAACCTTTTTCAAACATAATCTGCATCAGCTTCAGGGTGGTGGTATATCCCGATTCCTTGGTTTTACTTAACTCTTCGTGCACTTCCCTTACACTCGCATTTTTCTTTTCCCATAAAATACTCAGGATTTCCAGCTCACTATCCGTGGGCCTGGAGAGCTTTTCATTTTCCATTTATACGATAATTTTCGTAATGCAATTTATTAAGATTTTCATTTCAGGATCTTCTTTTATAATTATTTTAAGAAAAATTGGGAAAACGCGGTATAGCTTGCAGCCGCTAATTAATTGATTAACAGAATTTATTGGGATATTTTACAAATACATTTTTAAATCAAATATTATGAAATTCAGATTGGTTACGGTGGCAGCATTTACTTCATTATTTTTTACAGCCTGTGTAAGTAAAAAAGCAATGAAGGAAGAAAAGCTTAGGTATGAAACCCTTCAGGCTGATTATACCGGCTTGCAGGCGAACCTGAAAAATTGTAATGATGCGGCTGCGCAGGCTGCTGTACAAAAGGCGTCCCTTGAAGCAGAGGTTAATAACCTTAATAACCAGGTTGCGTTTTTAAAGGAGAACAATACACAGGCTTTAAAGCAATTGGAAAACCTGCAGGTGATTTCGGGCTCCCAGGCAGAAAGCATCAAAAAATCGCTTGAGAACATCGGCGCTAAAGATAATTATATTCAAACGCTGCAATCTTCTCTGGCTCAAAAGGATTCACTGAACATGGCGCTGGTGATGAATTTAAAAGGCGCAATCGGTAACCTGGATGATAAAGACATCAATATTAAGGTGGATAAAGGTGTTGTGTATATCGACATTTCTGATAAAATGCTTTTCAAAAGCGGTAAGTATGAAATTACCGATAATGCTAAAACTGTTTTGGGAAAAGTAGCCACCGTGCTGAAAAACCAGCCTGATGTGGAATTTATGGTTGAAGGCCATACCGATAATGTTCCATATAAAGGTGGCGGTGTGCTGCTGGATAACTGGGATCTGAGTGTAAAGCGGGCAACTGCTGTGGTTCGGGTACTTCAAAATCAGTACGGACTTAACCCCGCAAAAATGGCTGCTGCCGGAAGAGGAGAGTATGCACCGATTGAAGATAATTCAACTGCTGAGGGAAGAGCAGCTAACCGCAGAACAAGGATCGTGATTCTCCCGCAATTAGATCAGTTTTTTAAACTGTTAGAGAAAAAGGGTTAATCATTCAACAAAAAATGGAATAGTGTTTGGCTGCATTCGTTATGATGCAGCCTTTTTTGTGCAACAATTTGAACGTTGACATTAAGGCATTTTTCAAAAATTATTAGGGCAAAAAATCATCCTGACTTCTATGGTGTTATACATCCCAAACCCATCTGAATGTAAATCCGAAGTTCAGTACTGTTAAATAAATACAATAAAAAACAAAATGCTGCTAACTGTTTACAATAGCCTGCTGATGACATAAGAAATGCAGATACGAATACCACCGAAACATTGCTCGGTGCAGCAGGTTAGCATTTCCTCCGGCTTTCTTAATTCTCTATCTGATAAGCAAAAAACTTCCTTTTGCAGAGATGGTTTCTCCTGCATCACAAACCGCCTGCAATAAATAAACATAAGTGGCCTGGGGTTGCTTTTTCCCCTGGTACATACCATCCCAACCCCATGAACGTTCGTTTGGAACTTTTTCTCCAACCTCATACATTAAAATACCCTGCCTGTTGTATATGGCAAAACGGGCAATTTTTCGAATACCCCTGGTGGTAGGGCGCAGCAAATCGTTTAGCCCATCACGGTTAGGGGTAAATGCTGTGGGAACATAAATATTAGAATTTGCACATTCCACAATTACAGAAATTTTATCACGGGCCACACAGCCGCTGTCGGAGGTTACGGTTATGGTATAGGTGTTTGAATTTATAGCCAGGCAAACCGGGGCGGCACAATCTGTACAATCGAGGTTTGTGGGGGGCGACCATAAAAAGCCGGCTACATTACTGCTGTACATAGGGGAGAGTGAAACGGAACTACGATATGGCACCACCCTGTCTGGCCCGGCTTCTATGGATGGTAATGGTTTTACCTGAACATTTATTTCGGCCCTGCTGTTGAAGCAACCTGCCGAATCCTGCAAAATGGCGGTATAGATGCCTGACTGATTGGGGCTTAATGTTGGCGTAAATCCCTCCAAAGTAAACTGGTTGGCCGGCATCCAGGCAATCATTTTATTTTGCGGGCTGATGTTGAAGCTTACCGATTCACCGGGGCATATATTAAAATGATCGGGAGTGGCAATGGCGGTAAAGGGTTCATTAACCACAACCTGAACACTGTCTTTAGCTTCGCAGTTCCATTGATTAATTGATGAAATCACATACCTGGTGGTTTGCGTGGGGTAAACCGTTAAAGTGTCGCACGAAATACAGGGTACAACGCCGGAAGACGGACTCCAGGTGATGGGATCACTATGAAATGCAATTAATGTTGATGACTGGCCAGAACAAATGTTATCCATATCCGGAATTTTGTTCACGAAAGGAACTTTATACACCGTAATGCTTTTATTCAGGCTATCGGTACACCCGTTTACATCTGTAGCCTTTAACGAAATGTTGAAAATTCCGTGATAGGGATTGTAAATGAAGGTACGGGGGTTATAAGCGGTATCTCGTGCCGCATCAACCGGAACGCCGTAATCCCATTTCCAGGCCGAAATATCATCACCTGCAATGTATGGCATGGAATGATTGGTAACCGTAAATTCCAGGTTACCGCAAAAATTGCCAGGAACATCAAAATCGAGTACAGGCCCTCTTACTATAATTTCATCATTCATTATAACCGTGTCTTTGCAATAATGACTGCCGTTATCAATAATTACAAGGTTGTTGTTGAAATGGCCGTGCTGATTTGCCATAACCTCAAACGGGTTATCGGTTAACCCCGGCCCCGCATGGGTTCCAATTACTTCCCATTCGTAATTGAGATGGGGATTTTCATAATTATTGATGATTTCAAAATTTGCGGTGCTTCCTTTACAAATGGCCTGATCAGGATTTTCCAACTCGGGATCTGCTGTATAAATGGTTACCGCCAACAGGTCGGTACAGCCCGTAATGTCGTCGGTCACAAATAAGGATACCGGCACTGATCCGGATGCCGGAAACTGGTGGTAAATTTCATTTTCATGGTTGGGAAGGGCTACTCCTCCAACACTCCAGATGATGTCTAATTGATGTCCCTGAGAGTTATTTACGAAATGAAATGTCTTTTTATCGGAACAGGTGTTTCGATAGTCAAATTTTGAAATAGCGCCGATAACGTTTACCTCGAAACTTACCGGCAAACCGGCACATTCATTATAAAATGGGGTTACCGTTACCGTATTTATTCCAAGATATTTAAATTTATGATGAATGATGGTATCGGTTACGCTAACCGTATCCTGGTTGCCAAAATCCCATAAATACCGGTTTGCATTTGTTGCTTTTGCGATGAACCCGGCGGATTCCGATCCGCAGAAACTGGTATCTATTGGGTAAGCCGTCAGGTTAACTGGCGGAGTACCAAATGCCAGTGGGGTAAACTCAAAGTTGCGGCTGCAGCCATCGCTGGTGGATATGGTAAGAACGGGCTGAAAATTTCCGGGCTGGTTGTACTGATGGGTGATGTGATTTTGAGCATTACTAATAACCTGGCCATCGCCAAAATTCCAGGTATAGCTGTTTACCTGCGATCCCGGAGGAACATTTATTAGTGAATGGAAACCGGCAAGGGCAGGGGTGCAACCCGAAGGAGGACTTACAGTACCCGTAATTTCGGGCGGTTGTATCGTTAATTCATCCTCTGCCTCACCCGCACAACCGGTAGAAGCAATGGCCTTCAGGTTAATTTGAAAATCTCCGAATTGAGAAAACTGATGAGAAATGGTTGGGGAATTTGATGAAATATCACCGGAACCGTCGCCAAAATTCCAAAGGAAAAGGCTTCCCTGCCCGGGATTGGCCGAAAAACTAACCTGCCCCGGGGCACACAACTGATTTCTGCTCATGGTAAATCCCGGGCTAACCCCCGGATGTATGGTAATGTTTTTGATCACCGAAATGGCCTGCTTATTATAAAGGGCAATCATCTTTATCTGATAGGTGCCCGGGGTTGTGAAAGTGACTGCCGGCCTTTGCTGGTTGCTGGTTCCCAAATTGCCCAATACCCAAACAAATCCTGTGGTAGCGCCCGAAGCCATGCCATTAAATCGTATCCTGGCGGGGGTGCAATATGATCCGCTTAGCGTTTCGATGCTAAAATCAACTGTTTGCGCCGGCACAAAAGAAGGCGCCAGAAGAAGAAAAAGGATTGATATGGTGGCACGGTTTCTGTTCATCAGGAGCGGTCATTTAAAACAGATATTAAAAATGTTTTAGCACCGATATACTTCAGTTTTTTGCGCACAAAAAACCCTAAGACAGAAAAGCCGGGCAATGCCCGGCATATAAATGTAAAATAAAATTTTTATATTTTCAACTATTTTACCCCGATTCCCGTTTTTGAGGAGCTAATATTTAAGGATGCTTCGGTGTTATTTTTTGAAAAAACCGTCTTTTCAACCCGGATGCCTTCCTTGTTTAATACCGTTTTTTCAATGTTTTTACCGCTCATGTTGGCCAGGGTAGGTGCAATAACCAGCGATACAATACTCATTAATTTAATGAGGATATTCATAGACGGACCAGAAGTGTCTTTAAAAGGATCGCCAACTGTATCTCCGGTTACGGAGGCTTTATGTGGTTCCGATTTTTTGTAATGCACTTCGCCGTTAATTTCTACACCCTTTTCAAAAGATTTTTTAGCGTTATCCCAGGCGCCACCTGCATTATTTTGAAACATACCCATCAATACCCCGCTTACTGTAGCTCCTGCAAGGAAACCACCCAGTGCCTCTGCGCCTAAGCCCGGCATAAACCCAATAATAAGTGGAGAAACAATGGCAATTGCACCCGGCAACATCATTTTCCGGATGGATGCCTGGGTAGAAATGGCTACGCATTTGTCGTATTCCGGTTTCCCGGTGCCTTCCATAATGCCGGGGATGCTGCGGAACTGGCGGCGAACTTCTTCAACCATTGCCATAGCGGCCTGGCCTACTGCGCGGATGGCGAGTGATGAGAATAAAAACGGAATCATGGCACCCACAAACAGGCAGGCAAGCACATTGGCTTTATAGATATCGATACCGGTAATTCCGGCCACACCTACAAATGCTGCAAAAAGCGCCAGTGCGGTGAGTGCGGCAGAAGCAATAGCGAAACCTTTACCGGTTGCTGCAGTAGTGTTTCCAACGGCATCCAGTACATCGGTTTTTTCGCGAACATCCGGCGGAAGTTCGCTCATTTCAGCAATTCCGCCTGCGTTATCGGCAATGGGGCCAAAGGCGTCGATGGCAAGTTGCATGGCAGTGGTTGCCATCATACCTGCCGCGGCAATGGCCACACCATATAAACCTGCACATTCAAAAGAACCCCAGATACCGCCGGCCAAAACGAGGATGGGTAGGAAGGTAGATTCCATTCCAATGGCAAGCCCGCCAATAACATTGGTGGCATGCCCGGTAGAAGACTGGCGGATGATGCTTGAAACAGGACGCTTACCCATTGCGGTATAATATTCGGTAATGATGCTCATTAAAGCACCTACGGCAAGCCCTACAACTATTGCCCCCATCACCCCCCATTTTGTAAAGGGCACTCCACGGAGATCCATATTTTCGGGGAGCAGCCAGTTAACAAGGGCTAATGAAGCAATGGCGGTAAGTATGATTGACCCCCAGTTGCCCATATTCAATGCTTTTTGAACAGTGGAGGTATTTATGCCTGCATTTTCGCTGATGCGTACAAACAGGGTTCCAATTATTGAAAAAAGGATACCCACACCTGCTATCAGCATAGGAAGTACAATTGGCGAAAAGCCTCCGAGGGTATCGGTTCCATTTACTATTGTGGTTTGCTGGCCCAAAACGATGGTTGCCAGTACGGTGGCAACATAAGAGCCAAAAAGATCGGCGCCCATTCCTGCCACATCGCCCACATTATCGCCCACATTATCGGCAATAGTGGCCGGGTTGCGCGGATCGTCTTCCGGAATTCCGGCTTCTACTTTCCCCACAAGATCGGCGCCCACATCAGCGGCTTTGGTATAGATGCCACCACCTACCCGTGCAAACAGGGCTATGGATTCAGCGCCCAGTGAAAAACCGGTAAGCACCTCGATGGTACGGAACATTTCTTCTGAATCGATTGCGGCATCGGGGGCAAAAAAATATTTTAAAATAATGTATAACCCACCCAGCCCTAAAACGGCTAACCCGGCAACGCCCACTCCCATAACCGCACCTCCGGTAAAGGATACATTTAATGCTTTGCTAAGGCTGCTTCTTGCAGCCTGTGCCGTGCGCACATTGGCTTTTGTTGCGGCTTTCATCCCAATAAAACCGGCAAATGCGCTTAGTATGGCGCCAATTGCAAAGGAAATCGCAATGCTCCAGTGTGAATGTGGATTTGCACTGGCCATAACGGCAAGAAGTAATCCAACGATTACCACAAAATATCCGAGAATTTTCCATTCTGCTTTTAAAAATGCCATCGCGCCTTCAGCGATGTAAGTGCTGATCTCCTTCATACGAGGCGTACCCGCATCCTGCCTGGTAATCCACCTCGATTTCATAAAGGTGTACAGCAGGCCTATAATACCCATCAGGGGAACGGCGTAGATCAAATTTTCCATAATGATTTTCTAAAAATTTTGGTGGGCAAAAATAGGGTAAAGAAGGCATTCTGACTAACGTTTTTAATTACCGTTCATAATCAAGTTGTTGCCAGTCCTAAATCTTCATTAGTCAGAGCAAATTTATCAATTTGTTTTCGGATACGTTTCACTAAGCCGAGCTTTCTTTTTTCATCAAGAAACAGGTAATCGGTGGGTGGATTGTAAGGCAT
>Ga0206107_1000117_pt1 | contig 68436 bp, 50 predicted proteins | sample 2B0metagenome_FD_148652 | JGI IMG/M metagenome (GOLD analysis project Ga0206107, IMG submission 148652) | Enriched microbial communities from leaf-cutter ant dump, University of Wisconsin, Madison, United States - 2B0 | ecosystem: Environmental > Terrestrial > Nest > Insects nest > Nest dump...
AAAGCCCCAAAGCCCCAAAGCCCCAAAGCCCCAAAGCCCCAAAGCCCCAAAGCCCCAAAGCCTCTGATGCTCCGTTCTCTCCCCGTTCTTCTCCTCCTCCTTCTCACAACGGTTGGCTGTGGCAACAAGGCGCCGCAGGAGCAGGCACCCCGCCCGGAGTGGAAACCAATTATCCAGCGTGCGCTGGAGTATGCGGTGCGCGACAGCATCGCGATCTCCGAAACCCCCTTCATCGTCCGTGGGGTGATGGAGATGCAGATCGACGATGACGGCGCACAGGCGCGCGTGATTGACAGCTTCAACATCGTGCGGAAGCGGGGGGAGCCGTTTCGTACGCTCCTCCGGGCGCATCGCCAGGTAGGAGACCCGGACCTTCTGGAGGAAACGTATGTTGAGGGGGACAGGAAGTCGGTGGAGTCGCGCGATGCGGCGATGGTGGCCGGTATCTCCTTCACCCTCGCGCTCCCCGATCTCTTCCGCATCCTCCTCGACGACCACTATCCGGGCGGCTGGACCGTCCGTGACAGTTCGGCGATGCTCTGGGGGCACCGCTGCTGGCGCATCAGCTTCAGCCGTGCCGAACGATTCGGCCGACTCTGGATCGACAGGGAGAGCGGCAGGGTGATCCGGCTCGATGTGGACCAGCGCAACACAATCATGGGCCAGTACGGCAACACTCTGGCCATCCGCTTCGAAGAGCGTGAGGGGATGTGGTTCCCGGTGACCACCGCCACCGTCTTCTCCTATAAGAAGCTCAGCGGCAACGGGCACGGGAATATGCGCGTCTCTGTTGAGGCGGTTGTCCCCTACAACTAGTTCGTAGTGGTTCGGGGGGAGGAGTGGTTCTCGTCCTCCCTCCTCGTTTCTCTATTCTCGCTTCTGATCTGCCATGCTCTACGTCACGCGGCGCGCCACCTTCTCGGCGGCACACAGACTCTACAACCCGACCTTCAGCGACCAGCGCAACGAGGAGGTGTTCGACAAGTGCAACAATCCTCGCGGCCACGGGCACAACTACACGCTTGAGGTAACGGTGCGCGGCCTTCCCGATCCCGCCACCGGCTATGTAATCGACCTGAAGCGGCTCGCCCGCATCATCGACGAGAGGATTCTCTCCGAGGTGGATCACCGGCATCTGAACTACGACGTCGAGTTCCTGCGGGGGGTCATCCCTACCGCGGAGAACCTTGCCGTGGCGTTCTGGCAGCGGATTGCACCCCACATCGATGGGGGGCAGCTCCACGCCCTGCGGCTTTACGAGTCGGAGAACAACTTCGTGGACTATCGCGGCGAGCCTGTGGAGCTTGTTCGCCACGCCGCAGCGGAACAGGAGGCGTCGGCATGAGCAGCGAACAGCAGGGGCTGAACGGCTACGAGGACAGCGAGACCACGCGCCTTCCGGCGGACCACACCCGCCTCTACGACAGCGCCCGGATGGAGGAGCTGGTCCGCGAGATGCTGGTCACCGTTGGCGAGGACCCATCGCGCGAGGGATTGCTGCGCACGCCGCACCGGGTTGCGCGCGCGTGGGAGTTCCTGACCGAGGGCTACACGGCGTGTATGGACAAGGTGTTGAATGGAGCAGTGTTCGAGGAGCAGTACGACGAGATGGTGATCGTGAAGGATGTGGAGTTCTACAGTCTGTGCGAGCATCACGCTCTTCCGTTCTTCGGCAAGGCGCACATCGGCTATATCCCGAAGGGACGGATCGTCGGGCTGTCGAAGCTGCCGAGAATCGTTGACGTTTTCGCGCGGCGGCTCCAGGTTCAGGAGCGGATGACGACACAGATCGCCGAGGCAATCCAGGAAGCGCTCCAGCCCGACGGCGTTGCCGTTGTCACCGAGGCAAGCCACCTCTGCATGATGATGCGGGGTGTGCAGAAGCAGGAGAGCGTTACCACGGCCAGCGCGATGCTGGGCGTGTTCAAAACACAGCGTGAGACCCGCAACGAGTTCATGCACCTGATCGGCAGGAAGCTGCACTAGCGCGTGTTGCCATACAACCCTCGATGAGGAACGCAACAGCGGGCTGTCATTCCGAGCGAGGCGGGGAATCGCAACGGCGGACGGCGAGATGCGCTTCGCCGGTCTCTGGCTCCTCGCTGTGTGGAACAGGGAGGAGGATCGTTCCCTGGTCGGTTCGAGCACAAATCTGCCAGCCATTCTGCACCGCCACCGTGCCCCGCTTGCGATGCGGGCACATCGGGGCCAGGGGTTGCAGAAGAACGATTGGAGCACGCTTGGGGATGGGGTGTTTGCCTTTGAGGTGCTCGATACGCTTCCACCACACGATGGTGTGGAGGAGAATCCAGAGGCCGAACTGCGCGTGCTGGAGGCGCTGTGCTGGAGCGGCTCCAGCCGTACGGCTGGCGTGGGCACAACACACAACCGAAGGAAGGCCGGGCGTTTCTGCCGGAGAAGCTCGAATAGGCCCTGGTTGACGAATCGTGCCGGAGGTGCCCGACGGGCACGGGTCTTGTGAAGTCACTGAATCGTGGTGAACGGCGCTGCGTTGCCGCTCGACGGGAGCACGGTGGAAGGGAAATGTGGTGTTCCCTCCCCCTTCGCACTCTGAAATAGGACGCAACCCCGGCAGTTCGCCGTTTTCGCGGCGGGGCCGGGCGTTGTACATTTGCGACGTTTCGACCCTGCCCGCACGGAGGCTACCCTGGAGGTTTCCGTGCCGCCTGACCCGATGAGCCAGGGACCAAGGACTCCCCTATCATGCCTACACTGACGATCGACGGTCGCTCGGTCGAGTGCGCTCCCGGCGCAACGATCATCGAGGCCGCGCTCCAGAACGATATCGATGTTCCCCACTTCTGCTGGCACCCGGCGCTGAGCGTCTCCGGCAACTGCCGGATGTGCCTTGTGGAGGTGGAGAAGGTTGGAAAGCTCGCCATTGCGTGCAGCACTCTTGCCGCCGATGGGCAGGTGGTGCACGTCAACAACGACCGCGCCACCCGTGCGCGCGAGGCGATCATGGAGTTCCTCCTGATCAATCACCCGCTCGACTGCCCGATCTGCGACGAGGCGGGGCAGTGCAAGCTCCAGGACTACGCCTTCGAGCACGGCCGTGGCGAGAGCCGGTTCCGCGAGGTGAAGGAGCACAAGGAGAAGCGGGTGATGCTCGGTCCGAACGTCGTGTTCGACGCCGAACGCTGCATCAGTTGCTCGCGCTGCATCCGCTTTGCCGACGAGATCGGCGAGCAGCCGGTGCTCACCTTTGTGCAGCGTGGCGACCACGTGACGATCCAGACGTTCCCCGGCACGGAGCTTGACAACCCGTACGCGATGAACGTGATCGACATCTGCCCGGTGGGCGCGCTCACCTCGCGCGACTTCCGCTTCAAGGCGCGTGTGTGGGATATGTCGTTCAACGAGTCGGTCTGCCCCGGCTGCTCGCGCGGCTGCAACGTCCACGTCGGCGTGCGGAACAACGAGATCCTCCGCCTGGAGGCGCGCACGAACATGAAGGTGAACGGCTACTGGATGTGCGATCCGGGCCGGTTGGAGGAGTACCCGCCGGTCAACGTGAACCGCGTGGACCGGCCGGTGATCACCGGATCGCTGGAGCGGCGGGAGGCGACGTGGGAGGAGGCGCACGCCGAGCTTGCAACACGGCTGAAGGAGTTCAAGCCGGGCGAGATCGCGGTGCTCGCCAGCCCGCACGCTACGTGCGAGGAGAACTATGCGCTGGCGCGCTTCGCCCGCGAGACGTTGAATGCGCGGATGGTGTCGGTTGCCTCCTACAACGACCCCTCGTTTGCCGATGCGAAGCTCCGCACCGCCGACCGCAGCGCCAACAGCCGCGGCGTGCGGGAGACCGTGGGGGAGAAGAATCTTACCTCGTTCGATCAACTCGTGCACGGTATCCGCTCGGGCCACATCCGTGCGCTCGTCTCGCTCGACGACCGGCTTTCGGTGGATAACGAGATCGCCTCGGTGCTCGGTCAGCTCGGATTCCTCGCCGTCTTCGCAAGCAACTGGACGCCGCTCGCCGAGCGTGCGCACCTCGTGCTGCCGCGCAGCACGTGGGCGGAGCAGGAGGGGACGTTCGTGAACGTGGAGGGAACCGTGCAGCACATCTTCCCGACGGTGACCACCGCCGAGAACCTGCGGCAGATGGGGATGCGCATGTCGCGTCTGGACCAGTTCGGTGCGCCGAACGACCGCTGGACTCACGGCGAGCGGCGCCACTGCCGCCCGGCGTGGCAGACCCTCTCCGCCGTTGCAAAGGCGATGGGGAACACGAAGATCAACTACCTGTGGGCGGAGGATGTGTTCGAGGAGATCGTGGCCGCAAACCCGAACTTCAAGGCGATGAGCTACGAGGGACTCGACACCTATCGCGGAATGACGCTCGGCCGCGGCGACCGACCGGAGGCGCACGGCTGGGAGTATCGTCCGCACGACTTCCGTCCACAGATCATGCCGGAGACGGCCGTGCTGGGGGTGGAGGAGTCGGGGCAGCGTGATGTTGTCGATCCGAAATTCTGATAGAAGTGACTGCGTCTGCAAGGGGAAGCTGGACGCGCACACTGGGTGCCGTCCTGTGTCTGCTTGCGGGCTGTGGTGGCAGCACAACCCCCGCCGGAGTGTCGATGCAGCCCTTTGCAGCGGGTCAGGTCTGGACATACAAGGCACGCGCTGAAGAGCTGGCTCGCGGCTCGTCATCTGCCGTGTGGAGTCCCATCCGAAACTTGGGGAGATCGTTCACATCCACGTGAACGGTCTGCGGCTCAGGAACCCCCAGCTGCCGGGTGGCTATAGCAGCGAGATAGGGCATCTGCCCTATTCGGCGGCGGCGCTCCGGGAAAGTGTTGTGAAGCTCGATACCGTCGGAGTGGAGCTGCCGGAGTTCGAGGAGGGGTATCAGCAGTGGAAATCGGCGTTTGACGAGGGGCGTGCGGGGGTGTGGAGCGTCCCGGTCTCGGACGCTGTTGCGGGGATGGAGGCTGCGATAAACAGATGAGATCCGTCCTCCGGTAGCGGGAGCGCTCCTCCCGATGTCCCTCAAATGTGTCCCGGTTCTGATCGCCCTCCCTGCGCGATATCTTTGCCGCACTGCCTCGTATTCGCTTCCCTGGACCGCTGAATCGGCGGACTCGAAGTCTTCGTACGGCGCGATCTACGCACATAGCGACCTCTCAACATGACCCTCTTCGACATCATAGCACTCGTTGTCAAGATCTTCATCGTGCTCCACATCTTTCTGATCGGGGCGGCATACGTCGTGCTGCTCGAACGAAAGGTGTCGGCGTGGATTCAGGATCGTATCGGGCCCAACCGCGTCGGTCCCGGCGGGGCGTTCCAGTCGTTCGCCGACGTGCTGAAGCTCGTGCTGAAGGAGGATATCGTTCCGGCAATGGCCAGCAAGCCGTTCCACTTCCTCGCCCCGGTGATCACCATCACCATTGCGCTTGCGGTGTGGGCGATGATTCCGTTCGGCGACCCGGTGACGATTGCCGGCAACGTTGTGCCGCTGACGATTGCGCCGGACCTGAACGTTGGCATCCTGATCATCCTCGCGCTCAGTTCGCTCGGCGTTTACGGCATCGTTCTTGCCGGGTGGAGTTCCAGCAACAAGTACAGTCTCCTTGGCGGACTTCGCTCCAGTGCGCAGATGCTCAGCTACGAGCTTTCGATGGGGCTTGCACTCGTGGGCATGATGCTCGTGATGGGTTCGCTGGACCTCGGTCAGATTGTCACGCAGCAGAACGAACTGTGGTTCGGGTGGCTCCCGAAGTGGAACATCTTCGTGCAGCCGGTCGGCTTCCTGATCTTCCTCGTTGCCGCGTTTGCCGAGACGAACCGCGCGCCGTTCGACCTTGCCGAGGCGGAGCCGGAGCTTGTCGGTGGGTTCCACACAGAGTATTCGGGACTCAAGTTCGGCCTCTTCTTTCTGGGCGAGTACGGTAACGTCATCATGATGTCGGCGCTGATGAGCACCCTCTTCTTTGGTGGGTATCATCTCCATCCTGCCATCGACAACCTCTCCTTCATGCAGGAGAACGAGATCATCCGGGCGCTCGTGCAGTTCTGTACGCTGATGGGGAAGACGCTCTTCTTCGTCTTCTTCTTCATCTGGGTTCGCTGGTCGATTCCCCGTTTCCGCTACGACCAGTTGATGAACCTCGGCTGGCGCGTGATGTTCCCCATTGCCCTGGTGAACGTGATCGTGACGGCCACCGTGCTCGGAGCGCTGCGCTAACGGTGTTGGAAGAGGATGGGCCGGGAACCGACTGGCTGGAGGATCGGGGACGATGAGGCGTTGTCGAGGAGAGACGGTAGATGAGCGGCAGGAGCTGTGCGTCTTCCCAGCGACCTCCAAGCCCTGCATCCCCTGACGCCTGGAACGTCTGCACCGTCCAGTTCCGGCTTGCTTCGCGAATGACAAAGGACAAAGAACAAATGACCGATAACCACGAAAAGACCGTTGCCGCACGCCAGCAGAAGCGCCTGAACTTCTGGGAGAAGCTCTACCTCCCGGAGATCGCGCGCGGCATGACGCTGACGCTGAAGCAGATGTTCAAGCCCAAGTTCACCCGGCAGTACCCGGAGGAGCGGTGGGAGCCTACGGGGAGCTACCGTGGCCGGCCGGTGCTGGTGGTGGAGGAGAGCGGTGAGCGCTGCGTTGCCTGCGGGTTGTGTTCGCGCGTCTGCCCGGCGCTGGCGATCGAGGTGCAGGCGGGGGAGACGAACCGCGAGAAGGAGCGCTATCCCGAAAAGTTCGAGATCAACATGCTGCGCTGCATCTACTGCGCGTACTGCGAGGAGGCCTGCCCCGAGGAGGCAATCGTCATGTCGAAGGATTACGAGGTGGTGTTCGAGCGTCCCGAGGATGCGGTGTTCGACAACCACACGAACAGGAAGCTCCTCGTCCCCGTTGCGCAACTTCAGGAGCGGCTGGAGTACCTGCGACGCTACAAGGGGTAGTGCTCCAGGGGGAGGATCCATCCTTTCCCATCTCCCCGCTTTCACCCTACCTTCAGGCCCCGGCGTTTGTCGGGGCCTTTGTGCATCTCCTCCCGCCTCACTCTCCCTTCCTCCGCCCAGCAGCAACGCTATGAACTACTGCACCGCACAGACGGCACCGCCGGACAAGAGAGCTGGAATACTCGCAATCGCCGGAGCGTGGCTCGGTCTGCTCCTTCTGGTCCCCCTTCTTGCCTGCAAGGACTCCACGACCGTGACGAAGCCGGACGAGGTCAAACGAGAAAAGCCCCGGGTGCTGTTCATCGGGAACAGCCACACCTATACCAACAACGTCCCCGCCATTGTGGCCGCACTGGCCGAGGCTGCCGGAGAGGAGCCGCTGGTGTACTCCGCTGCGGTGGTGGGTGGGTTCAGTCTGGAGGATCACTGGAATCGTCCCCAGACCCGTGCCGCGATCAGCGAGGGAGGGTGGAACGTCGTCGTCTTGCAGCAGGGTGCCTCGGCGTCCACCGAGGGGCGGGGCATTTTGCTGGAGTATGCGCAACGCTTCTCGGAGGAGATCAGGCAGGCTGGCGCCCGGCCTGCCCTCTATATGCCGTGGCCCTCTGCCGACAGACGAATGGATTTCACCGGCTCGCGGGAGTCCTATGCGGCCGCCGCCCAGGCCGTCGATGGCATGTTCTTTCCTGCCGGTGAGGGGTGGTCTGCTGCGTGGCGGCGCGACCCCACGCTCGAGTTCTACTCCTTCGACAGCCTTCACGCAACGCCAGCAGGCTCCTACCTCGCCGCGCTCGTGATCTACCAGCAGCTCTACAATCGCTCTCCTGTGGGTCTGCCGTCGCAGCTGACCTTGAAGGTCAGCCCTCCCATCACCATCGACGTTCTGCAGCAGCAGGCCGCCACGCTTCAGGCCGCCGCTGCCGAGGCAAACGAGAAGTACGGGCGGCGATAGGTCTGCCTGTGGAGAGCGGGGAGAGGGTGTGCGCCTCTGCTGTAACTCCGGCAAGCTGCCTGCACCGGGTTCCGCGGATTCATCGATTCGCACAGGGTTGAAAGTTGTGGGGTGTGACAAACTGCGGAGTGCGGTGTTCTGGGCGGGTACGGCACACACCCATCTACTTCCTGGAGTTCTCGTATGCGCACACTCAGATCTTTTCTCGTGCTTCTCCCGCTTCTTGCCGTTGTCGGCTGCCATCCCTGCGGCGATCCGAACGAGCCAACCGATCCGCCAGCGAAAACGGGAAGGGTTCTCTTCGAGGTCGCCTATACCAACCATGCCTGGGGCTATAACCACCAGGGGATGTACGTCGACAACGAGGGGAACATCTACACCTACCGCTGGCCGATGGGTGAAGGAGCACGCTGGACGCACGACGGCAACCTTTACACCGAGGCAGAGCTGACGGCACACTACGCGCCGGGAAGCGCAAGTGCCGGCATAATCGCGCGCGATAGCCTGAAGATGATGATCGGACTCATGGAGTCGGCATCGCGCGGGACGTTCTCCGACACGACCCAGACGGCCGCCGACGCTGGTGCCACGCACACCAGCCTCTACCTCTACGATGCGCGGAGCAAGACCTACCGCCAGATTGCGCTCCGCCTGCGTGGCGACAACAGTTTTGACAATCGTTCGAGCAGTGCACGGCAGCTCGCTGATATTCTTGAGGCGCGCTGGGCGGGGCTTCTGCGATAGTGCATCCTGCCGGACCGTGCGGGTCGTCCCTGATAGATCTTCTCTATCGGGGACGACCTGTTTGCGGCCTGTCGAGGGTGTGAACTCCGTGATCTTCCTGGCTGTTCTGTCGCTGAAGAGTTTGCACGAGCATAACTGTCAACAACTCCGCCTACCGCGATGCTCCGTTCTATTCTGCTCCTTGTCCCCTTTCTGGTCATCGGCGGCTGCCGTACTGTCGAGACGGCGCCGCGCGTCAGTACCGGGCGCTACCTGTTCGAGGTGACCTACACGAACTATGCCTGGGGGTACAATCACCGCGGGATGTATGTCGACAGCGCTGGCCGTATCCACACGTTCACGTGGCCGCGCAGCGGAGAGCACTGGGAGCCGCGAGAGAGTGAGACGTATACCGACGCTGAGCTTGCGGCGAAGTACGCTCCCGGAGCGATGAGTGGCGGGAGCGTCCAGCCCGACAGCCTCAACGCGATGCTCGATCAGATGCGTTCCGCATCGGAAGGGAGCTTCTCCGACACGACGCGTCCGATGGCCGATGCAGGAGTAACCCGTTCCAGTCTCTACCTCTACGATCCGGCAGAAGGAACCTATCGCCGCATTCCGCTGCGTCAGCGTGGCGATTTCCGATTCGACAACCTCGCTCCCTCCGCTCGCACGCTTGCCGATATGCTTGAGCGATACTGGAGCGAGGCAGTGAAGTAGTGAAACGCTCCGCTGCCCTGTGCTGAACCCGGTTTCACCCTGTACGGGAAGGATCGCTGTGCTCCAGCTGCTCTCTGGAGCTGGTGCCGCACCGCTCCCTTCCGGCAACGGCATTCTCGAATACGGTCTTCTCGCCCACAGCGACTGAAGGTCCACACACGCCTCAGCGACTGCTATGGGGCTGGATTCTGCGCTTCATTCATCTGTTCCAGCAGGGTTGCGATCACCTTCGATGGTTCTTTCCTAAGCGGAGTGCTGCCGAGAAAGAACGTCTCGGTCCGTGCCTCCACTTCGGTGGGCGTTGCCGGTTGGAGGATGAGCGCCGGGTACCACGATCCTTCCTCGTCGTAGCGGTAGCGGTAGAGGTGGGCGCGCATCGGTTTGCCGCGGTACTCCACTGGCTGTACTTCCACGTGCTCGATGGCGTCCACACTGAGTTCCTGCTCCTCCAGAATCCATCCAGCGATCACTCCTTCGCCGATGCTCTGCTGTGTGGCAAACTTCCGGGGGAAGTGGGAGAGAAGGCCGAAGTGTTCAAGCCTGGTGTAGAGACGAATGCGCTGCACAGGGTCCGCGGCGAGCGTTTGCAGGTAGTCCCCGTCAACAGATTTTCCGTTGCGCAGCAGCGACACAGCGCACGTGCGCGTCAGGTCGCGATTCGTGCCGTCAAGCCCTCGGCGGAGTGCCCTCTCACTCTCTTCGTCGAGTGGGAAGTAGCCAAGGAGTGCTGCCGCATTTGCCAGCTCCCAATCCTCCACCTCGCGATTGAAGGTCTGTGGTCGTCGACCCGATTTGCTGAATTCATCCACCTCGAATTGATTCAGGCTGCTCTGCCGGGGAAGCAGGTACTCTGCCGCTGCGGAGCGGACCCGTTCTGTTTCTGGAGCCAGGCGTTCGGTGCTCACGCGTCCGCTGTCCAGCGCCAGGCGTGTTGCCCACAGCACCGTTCGCTTCCACTTCGCGCTGTCCACGTACCGGGCAAGCCCGGGGTAGAGCGGGTCGAGGGAACGGTTGTTGTAGAGCAGCGCGCTGAGAATCTGATCGGCGTACTCTGCGTGCAGTGAGTCGGTTGGCAGGAGCAGCAGCAGCGTGTCCAGCGCTTCCGTGGTGCCGATGTGCCCGAGGGCGATGATGATCGCACCGTGTACGCCATTCCCCTGCGGCAGCCGTGTGTGAGTCGCGTACAGTTCGGAGACGCTCTGCGCATCGCTGGTGTCGCTGAAGGCGCTCCAGATGAGCGACCAGAGTGCATAGCTCCCCACACCTGCCGTGTCGTCGGGATAGGATTGCCGGCATGCTGCATACACCGCGGGGAGGTCCTCCGGCACGAAGCGATACCACGCTGTTGCCGCAATCGCGCGTGCGCGAGTGGTTGTGTCGACGGAGGTAAGATCCTCGATGAGCCGGGATGTCTTGGAGGTCCGAAGATCGCCCTGGGGGACAGGATTGATAAGGTTGAACGAACCGAAGAACGCGCGAGCACGGGCGGAGTCTGGACCGTCGAGGTTGAGGAATGTGAGGATATAGACCGTCGATCCATGGACACCGATACGAACGTGCCGTGCTCCCACCCCCGGCGGGATCACCTCCTCCGGCTTCTCCTCGCTCGACTTCGCCGTGCGAGGAATGATCAGAAGCTCGCGCCAGCGGATTCCTGCCTCCTCAACGATCTGTTCGGAACGAACCGAGTCCCCCCGCACGATTCCCTGTCGACTCTCCCTGAGCAGCGAGTCGGGATCGGAGACCTGGAGGTAGGGGCTGGCGTGTATCGCCACAAGTCGGCGGGCGCTGCGGCCGGACCAGCTTTCGGCACGGATCTCATCGCTGGCACGCCACGGGTAGATGGCGATCATCGTGCGGGGTGCTGTTTCGCTCTCCTGCTCGGGAGGGGTGGGGAACGTTGCGCCACAGTTGGCTTGCGCGAAGTGTATGTCGGAGTTGACGAGTCCCGCCGCGGGGGTAATCACCAGTGAGTCGAAGAACGCCTCCTCCCTTGCTGTTGCCGCAGCGGGGGCCGAGCGAATCGTGGTGAACACCAGGGCGCGACCCTCGCGGAGAAGCACTCGTCTGGTGATCCACGGACCGCTTCCCGAACGATCTACGCGCATCTCTCGAATCCACTGCAAGCCACCGCTGGGTTTGAGTGCCCGATAGCGCACCACCGCTCCGGTGGTATCGATATTCTGCGCGAGGAGGTCATCCGCCAGCGCGTGCTCCGCGAGCGGCAGTTCCTCTGCCGACAGGCGCACCACCGCAACGCGGTAGGAGGTTCCCAGGGGGGACTCTGCGGCGTGCTCGGTTACCCTGTAGATCCTGTGCATGGCGCCGCTGAGCCAGCGCGTGGTGTCCACCGAGGTTTCACCCCCCATTCGCACCGCAATCCCTTGCGAAACGGTCGTCAGGGAATTGCGCTCCGGCTTCGAGCCGAATCGTAGCGACGCGAAGAACCGGTCAGGGTCGCGCGAACTGAGCATCCCCGTGCCCCCCTGCACCGTCAGCAGGTAGAGGTCGCGTTCGCGAATCACCGCGCGGGCACGGATAAGCTTCCCTTCCACGTTCGACCCTGCAATCTCCATCCCCGGCATTCCATCGATGGTGATCGACCGTACGCTGAACGTTTTGCGGTCGACAATGCCGTTGAGGATGCCCTTCAGGATAGAGTCGCGCGGGGTGAAGACAGCGTCACGCTCCAGCGAGGATACAAAGACCGTGTAGGTCATGCCGGTCTCGATATCCATCGCCATCGCCATCGTCAAGCGTTCGCTGTCGGTGCTCCTCCCGGACCAGAAGGGGGAGGTAAAGGATGGTGTTGGCACTGCAAAGCGCGCTGTGGTGCGGTACCCCCGAATGCTGCCGCTGTCCCAGGGAAGGGAGATCGAGGGGAGAAGGGGGAGTTTGGGGTACTTGTTGCTGTAGACGGGCATCACCGGCGTTACGGTGTAGCCCGCGTTGCGCAGCAGCGCGATAAGTCCGTCGGGGCCGGGAAGGTGGAGCACACCCACCGCTGTGAAGAGGGTGGTACGATCCATCAGGTCGATCATGCGCCGCAGCATCGTGTGGTTGCGACCGACGAGCATGACACGGTAGTAGGCGGGGGACTGCTGCTCCATGCGAACGCGCATACGCTCGATGGCTTCGATGTCGTTTGCCGCGTAGATGTCGAGGAGCGGTTCAAGCCCCTCGCCCTCCTCCTCGCTTTGGGTGGCGGTATAGCCCGACAGCGTCTGGCGCACCCGTTCGGCGAGTGTGGTTGTGTCGTGTGCGTCGAGCTGCTCCTGGTAGGTTTCGAGTCCGATGACCTCCTTCCGGTGCAGGCGCCCGTAGCGTGAGATCCATGCGTCGAGAAAGGTGCCGGGAGTGAGGAAAAAGTTCCTGCGTGCTGCGCCGTCGTTTTCAGGCTCCCACGAAGGCTCACTGCCCTCCGATTTCTCTCCGGTCTCCATCCACTCCAGGATGAGGCGAAAGACCGAGGGGTTGATGTGGCGGTAGTTGTCCAGGGGGAGACCGAAGCGCTGCTGGAACATCTCCTGCAATGCCGTGTACTCCTGCTCGTCAAGCTCCACTTTCAGGTCGAAGGTGGAGTCAACGCTGGAGAGTCGGGTGAAGATCTGCCACATGATGCTGTCGAGGCGGAGTTCGGTGGCAACGGTCGAGCAGCGTCCGAGTGCGGGCAACACCGAGTCCGAGAAGCGGAAGACACGTGCGTCCTCCACATGGCACGTGCCGTAGAGGTAGCTGGGAGCCGCCAGCCCCTTCCCCTCGATTCGCCAGAGCAGGGTGTTCTCCAGCACGGCATTCTCCTGCGCCGTTGTGTCCTGTGCGTATGCGGATGAGAAAAGGGAGAGAAGGAGAAAGACGGCAGGGAGCAGGCGAACCGAACGGCAGAGCATCAGGGGGTGGTGGAGAGGCGTGGAGAGATGGGAAGATCGTTCGGGGCAAAGGTAGCGAAGGGGCGCCATCCGGCAGATTCCAGCTTCCCCTGGAAACCCTGCGGCGTCGTAGGTTTGCGGCATTCAGTCCTCCGGGGAGGCGATAGCAACCGCCGAAGCCGTGGGCCGACACGTCCCTCCCTTTCCCTCTGCTCCCGGCACCCAATCCCTGTCTCCATGATCGATCTCGAGATTGCCGACGGTGTCGGCACCGTGTGGCTCAACCGTCCCGACAAGCGCAACGCGCTCGATGCCGCCCTCGTGGATGCATTGCGTGCCGCAGTGGAGCAGCTCGGCGCCGACGATGCAGTTCGCACCATCGTCCTTGCCGGTCGCGGGGCGGCCTTCTGTGCGGGGGCAGATCTCGCCTACCTGCAACAGCTCTCCCGTTTCAGTGTGCTGGAGAACATGGAGGACAGTGCTTCGCTGGCGCGAACGCTTCGAGCGATCTATGCCGCTCCCAAACCGACCATCGCGCGCGTCCACGGTCCGGCAATTGCCGGTGGCTGTGGATTGGCAACGGTCTGCGATATGGCGCTGGCTGTGGAGGGCGCAACCTTCGGCTACACCGAGGTGCGGATCGGCTTCATTCCCGCAATCGTCTCCGCCTTCCTCCAACGCAAGGCAACACAGGCTGCCACGCGCGAGCTGCTGTTGAGCGGAAGGATCATCAGTGCGCGGGAGGCGCACGAGCGCGGACTGATCACCCGTGTGCTGCCGGATGAGGAGGGACTCGACGCCGCCCTGCGTGAACTGGTGGGCGCAATCGGTGCGGCAAGTCCCACGGCGGTGTCGCTCACGAAGCAGATGCTCACGGCCCTCGACGGCATGTCGCTCGACGCCGCGCTCGACTACACCGCCCGGATGAACGCCCTCACCCGCATGACCCCCGATTGTCAGGTCGGCATTGCGCGATTCCTGGAGAAGTCGAAGGGAAGGTAAGCGGATGCTCGTGTCAGAGAGATGATCTGAGCCGCACCAATCGTCCTCCCCACCCCGCTGTCCCCGGCCGTGCCGCATCTACATCCTGTTGCTTCCGGGTGCTCGCGCAACCGGGGCCGGGCGGTAACTTTGTAATCTTATTACCCCACGCGTCCCCATCCCAACGCAACTCTCCGTTCAACGCACACATCAACGTACGATGACCGTTCGCACAACTTTTGCGCTGCTCGCTGCTGCGGCGCTCCTCTCCGCCTGCAACGAGAAGCAGGGGCCAACCACTGGCGGCACTTCTTCCTCCGGCGGTGCAATGAAGACCCAGGTCGACAGCGTCAGCTACCTGCTCGGGAGCAACATCGGCAAGGGGGCGGCGAAGGACAGCATCCCCCTGAACATGGACATCTTCATGCAGGGCTACAACGATGGTCGTGCCGGAAAGATCGCCATCAGCGACAGCGTTGCGCAGAATGTGATGATGGGCTTTCAGAACACCATGCTGAAGAAGCAGCAGGAGCGGAAGGCCGCTGCGGGTGAGCGCAACAAGGTGGAGGGCGCAAAGTTCCTCGCCGACAACAAGGCAAAGGAGGGGGTGAAGACCACCGCCAGCGGTTTGCAGTACAAGGTGCTCACCGAGGGAACGGGCCGCACGCCGGGGAAGGAGGATATGGTGCAGGTGCTCTATCGTGGCACACTCATCGATGGCATGGGGTTCGACAGCAGCCTGAACCGTACGCAGCCGGCGCAGTTCATGGTGGGGGGTGTGGTTCCGGGATGGACCGAGGCGCTGCTGATGATGAAGGAGGGATCGAAGTGGCAGATCGTGCTCCCCGATACGCTGGGCTACGGTGGCCAGGGCGCGGGTGAGAAGATCGGCCCCAACGCCGTGCTCGTCTTCGAGGTGGAGCTGCTGAAGGTGGTGCCGAAGGAGGAGGCGATGCAGCAGATGCAGCAGCAGCAGATGCAGGGCCAGGGAATCGACCCGCGCGCTCTACAGCAGGGTGGTGCCGCTGCCCCGCAGCGGGGACGCTAAACGAAAAAGGATCATGGGCGTCCCCGTCGCCCCAATCATCTACACACACATGACTATCACAGTTCTGCGCCGTTCCTTTGCGGGGGCGCTTCTCTTCGGGAGCCTGGCAAGCGCCTCGCTCATGGCACAGGAGGTAAGCTTTGCCAGCCAGGCCGATTCGGTGAGCTACGCCTACGGCGTGCAGATTGCCAAGCAGGCCCAGTCGTTTGGTCTGAACGTCCAGACGCTGATCTCCGGGCTTCGCGACGCCACCACGGGGCAACTGCGGCTGACCGAGGCACAGATGAGCGCCTGCGTCAACGGTTTCCAGCAGCAGGCACAGGCCGCACAGCAGGCGCAGGCTGCGCAGCAGGGTGAGGCAAGCCGCGTTGCCGGAGCGCAGTTCCTCGCCGAGAACGGCAAGCGTAGCGGCGTGAAGACCACAGGAAGCGGCCTGCAGTACGAGGTCATCTCATCGGGCAAGGGGAGCAAGAACCCCAAGGCAAGCGACAACGTGACGGTGCACTATACCGGCAAGCTGATCGACGGCACCGTGTTCGACAGCTCGGTGGAGCGCGGCGAGCCAGCCACCTTCCCGCTGGGCAACGTTATCAGGGGATGGACCGAAGGTCTACAGCTGATGAAGGAAGGGGACAAGTTCCGCTTCTTCATTCCCTCGGAACTTGCCTACGGACAGAATCCTCCTCCCGGCTCCGGCATTGCGCCGAACTCGGTGTTGGTCTTCGACGTCGAGCTGCTCAAGGTCAACTGATCCTGCAACGGCGTCCGCCTCCGGGCTGATTGCCGTACGAGCCGTCCTGTGGCACCCGTGACCACCGGACGGCTCGATTGTTTTCGAGCTGCTGGCGCTGCGGCTGGAGGGCGCTTGCGACCGACTCCTGCATGGTGATATGGCGCGGGGTTGCCATTCTATTTCATGCCGGACCGCCGGGACCAGCGCCCTCGATCAATCCCCGGCTGCCGTATCTTGCGCCACCGTCTCCCCTAATCCCTCCCCATCCGCTATGCTGCGTCGAACCCTTCTTTCTGCCCTGCTTCATGTTCTTCCTCTTTTCGTTGCGGCTCCGCTGCTGCTGCGCGCCGCACCGGGGGACACGACCCGTGTGCCGGTGTTCAACCGCTACCTGTGGGAGTACTGGGGTTCGCAGAACCGCTGGGCGATGTTTCCGCCGGCTGGCGGACGCTACGAGCGTATCCTGATGCGCTATACCCTTACCTGCCCCAGCCCCGCCTGCGGCGAGTGGGACTACACCGCGCCGGTCTATCTGCGGCACCATACCGGGCGGATCGACAGCACACAGCAGCAGGTTCCCTCCTTTACCGTGAACGGTACCGCCGAGGATACGCTTCACTTCAGTCTCGATACCACGTGGACCACGAGCTACAACAGCGCGGCACACCGCACAGACTCAACGGCCAACGCCCCCCTCGTTGTCGTTTTGTATAGTGATCTCGACCATCCGCTCATTCCCACCGACACGCTGACGGTGTGGCGTGCGGGGTACCTGAACCGTTACTACAACGAGAGCGGCGCTGCCACGGATTCGATGGTGGTTGCCCCCGACAGCACGATGATCCTGGTCCGCACCTCTGCCTGGGTGCCGTTCGAGGTGGTGAACGAGTACGAGCTGGGGAGGTTCATCACCCCGTACGGCGGGTTCTTCGCGCCGGGGTGGAAGTACACCTGGACGTTCGACGTGACCGACTTCGCCTATCTGCTCCACGACTCTGTGGAGATTCGCGCGCACTACGACGGCTACTCGAAGGGATCGCTCTTCTCGCTCGACTTCGATATGGTGGAGGGGATACCGGCGCGCGACGTCCACCGCATCGATGTCCTCTATGCCGGGGCCTGGCGCTATGGCGACCCGAACAATTCGATCGAAGATCACCTCGTTCCGCGCCGCGTGAGGGTTGACGACAGCACGGGCGTGGCGGGGCTGCACCTGACCACGAGCGGACACGGCTTTGGCGGCACCGATAACGCCGCAGAGTTCTCGGACAAAACGCACTCGGTGAAGGTGGATGGTGTGGCGCGGTTCAGCCAGCATCTCTGGCGCGCCGACTGCGGGCAAAACCCCGTGAGTCCGCAGGCTGGAACGTGGTTCTACCCGCGTGGTGGCTGGTGTCCGGGCGATGTGGTCTATCCGTTCGACTACGATCTCACCCCCTACATCACCGCCGGTGACTCGCTGGAGATCGACTACGATATGGAGCCGTACACGAACAATGACCCGAGCCACCCGGCCACCTACATCATCGAGGCGCAGATGCGGCAGGCTGCGCGCTGGAACTTCACGAACGATGTGGCGCTGGAAGAGATAAAGGTGCCGAACGGTGCCGCTCCGTGGCGGCGGATGAACCCGATCTGCGACGGCCTGAAGCCGCTGGTCACGCTCCGCAACGGCGGTGGTGCGCCGCTTACCCGCGCCACCATTCACTACGGCGTGGACGGCAACCTGAGCGGCAGCTACGAGTGGACCGGCTCGCTCGGTTCGCTGGAGACCACCGACGTAGAGCTTCCCGCCGTCACCATTGGTGCGGGGGCCAGCACCTTCACCGTTGAAGTCTCCAGTCCCAACAGCGCAACCGACGAGTATGAGCGAAACAACCGCATGACGGTTGCCTACACCCCGGCGAAGCGCTACACAACCACCGTCTACCTTGCGTTGCAGACCGATGACATCCCGGCGCTCGACAACCAGGTGCCCAACGGTATCACCAACGGCATTCGCTACGAAGTGGTCGGCGTTGATGGCCAGGTGCTCTACACCGGGAGCGGATTTCCTGACGCAACGCTGATCCGCGACACCTTCAACCTCCCCGACGGCTGCTACCGTTTCGTGATCTACGACGAGGTGCTGGGCGATGGACTGTTCCCCATCTTCAGTGGCTCCGCGCGCGGCTACTTCACCCTGAAGGACAGCAAGAACGCCACGGTCTACAACGCGCAGACGAACTCGAGCAACCAGCTTGCAATGTTCGGCGACCGGCAGACGGTTGCGTTCACCACAAGCTCGGTCTCCGAGGTACGGCAGGCTCCGGCTGCTCCACGGTTCTCGCTGCTGCCGAACCCGGCGCGCGGGCAGGTAACGCTGCAACTCCCCGAGGAACTGCTCGGTGTGCGCGCAACCGTTGAGGTGTTTACGCTGCTGGGGGAGCGGATATTCAACACGACGTTCCCCTCGACAGGGCTTGGCACCATCGTTCTGCCCACCCACAACTGGGACACAGGAACGTACATGGTGCAGGTAACCGGTCCGAATGGATTGTCGAGCGATGAGGTGCTGGTGGTGGGTCGATAGGGAGGCGCGCAGAATCCCGACACCTCCGCCATCCGTGCACGCTGCTCGGGCTGCTCCACGATTGTGCTCCAGTGACAAGAACTCGATACCCATGAAAACTCTCCTGACAGCGACGCTCGCTCTCGTGTTCTGTGCGTGCAGCAGCCGTCCCGTTGTTCGTTCGACGGAGGGGCGTGAGCGGTGGACCACTCCGGCGTCTGCCTTCACCGACGCATCGAGCGCCCGGAAGAAGATCATCCTCGACGTCTACACCGACTGGTGTGGGTGGTGCAAGCGGATGGACCGCGACACCTACGCTGATTCCGCCATTGCCTCCTACATGGAGGAGCACTATCTGGCGGCAAAGATGAACCCGGAGCGCGAGGGATCGCTCACCTACAGCGGCCAGCAGGTGTCCCACGCCGACTTCGCGCGGGGTCTGGGGGTGCGGGGCTATCCGGCCACAGCGTTCTTCAACGAAAAGGGGGAACTGTTGACGATGATTCCCGGCTACATGAAGCCAAAGGAGTTCATGCTCGTGCTCCGCTTCTTCGCCGAGGATATCTACCTGACGAAGAAGTGGGAGGAGTACGCTGCGGCGGAGCAGGCCCGCGAGACGGGCACACAGTAGTTGTCCCGTACAAAACCAGACGGCACCGCGTCACGCGTGTGATGCGGTGCCGTTTGCATGGTCCGGCACTCCCCATATCTTCCACCATTTTCCTTCCCCAACCCTTTCCCAGCAGATCCATGCCCGCAAAGTCCGACTACCTCAGCACAAAGATTGCTCCTCTCTCTCCGCGCCAGGTCGATGGCGTCAACGATCTGCTCGTCAGGCTCGGCGGCTGTTCCTTCCAGGGGCGTGCGCTCAGCCGCTGCCTCGACGTGCTGGAGAACATGGTGCGCGACGAGGAGTGCATGATCGTGATGACCCTTGCCGGGGCAATGGTGCCGGGCGGAATGGAGGAGACGGTGGTGCAGCTGATCGAGGAGGGAATCATCCATGCGCTGGTGAGCACCGGGGCGAACATGAGCCACTCGATGGTCAACCACGCCGACCCGGAGAACCAGGGACACTACGTTGGCGCAACATCGGTGGACGATGCCGAGCTGTACGACCATCACATCAATCGCATCTACGATACCTTCCTGCCGGAGGAGGGGTACCACGAGGGGGAGATGCTGCTGGAGGCGATTCTGAAGCGCTACTTCGCCGAGAACGGGGTCGACCCGACGCAGCCGTGGATCGTGCGGCCGCAGGAGCTGTTCCGCATCACCGGCCTCGCGCTCGACGCAATGGGGAAGCGCGGCATCCTTGCCGCCGCCGCCCGGCACAACGTTCCCATCTTCTGCGGCGCGACCTCGGACAGCGAGTTTGCGCTCAACCTCGTGAAGTACAACATGCGCAACGGCTGGCGCATTACGCTCGATGAACTGGAGGACGTGCGGGTGTTCGCGCACAGCCTTCTCGCAAAGGAACGCGGGGGAACGATCATCGTTGGTGGCGGTGTGCCGCGCAACTGGGCGCAGCAGGCGTGGCCGCTGCTGGAGATGACCGGCGCAACCGAGCGCCACGGCTACGACCGCACCGTTCGCATCTACACCGACAGTCCGTCGTGGGGTGGGCTGAGCGGCTGCACGATCAGTGAGTCGGTGTCGTGGGGGAAGTACACCGCAAACGCCGTCTCCGCCGAGGTGCAGTGCGATGCCACAATCGCCCTGCCGCTGTTGACGGTGGGGTTGTTCGAGCGGCTGGGGAAGGGTGGCCGGAACGCATAACCCCTATCGGAGGGAGTATTCTCTCCCGTGAGACTCCCTCCGTGGAAATGTTCATGTCTTCTCTCTCTGCCCGCGCAGAGAGAGGAGAGGTCTCTCTACTTCTCGCTCGTGTCGATCATCACCCTCCGCCACGAATCGGCGAAGCTGCGCTCGGCTCTATTTTTCCTGCCGCCCCGCTCTCATTCCCTCCTTTTTCTCCTGCCATGGTTCTGCGGCTTCTCTGTGTGCTCGCGCTCCTTCTTCCTGCTCCCATTCTTTTCGCGCAATCCGTCGGTCCCGAAGTGGCCGCGTGGATCATCAATGCCGATGGGGCGGTTGGCTACCACAACATCCCCAGCAACGTGCAGAACGTTCGCTATTCGGACGACAACGTCTATGTGAGTTGTACCTGCATTCCGGGGTACGACATCGGGCCGTGGCCGGGCAATCCGAACCAGGCACGGAACCAGGACTTCGTTTTTCGGATCACGCGCCACCCACAGCCCGGCATGCCGCTGGCGACGCCCAACGGACACATCGGTGTGTGGACGAACGGGGTGAGCATCTTCAATGCGCGGGACGCGCGGTCGTACAACAACGGCGGGGTCTGGAATCAAAATGCCATTCTCGTCGAGGCGTCATCGTTCGATGCCTGCCTCGGGCATCCCGCGCCGAACGGGGAGTATCACCACCACCTCAATCCAACGTGCCTCTATAACGACCGCGACAGCCGCCGCCACTCGCCCATCATCGGCTACGCGTTCGACGGCTATCCGATCTACGGGGCGTACGGCTACCGCGGTGGCGACGCCGACAGCGGGATAACGCGGATGCGGTCGAGCTACAGGCTTCGGTCGATTGCCGTGCGCGAGACGCTGGCCGATGGAGCGGCGCTCCAGCCTTCGCAGTATGGTCCATCGGTGTCGGTGCAGTATCCGCTCGGCTACTACGTGGAGGATTTCGAGTACGTGCAGGGTCTGGGTGATCTGGACGAGCACAACGGGCGTATCTGTGCCACGCCGGAGTATCCTGCGGGAACCTACGCCTACTTCGTCACGCTCGACGCGGATGGTGCTGCCGCCTATCCCTACACGCTCGGCCCTACCTACTACGGTGCACTCCCTGCCGGCAACACCGGTCCGGGATCGGGACACGCTGTTCCCACCGAGCCGGTGATTTCCTACACACCGTCGGGGGTGGAGTATCGCGAACGTGTGGGCTGGGGAGCGTGGCCAAATCCCGCCTCCACCAGCCTGACGGTGCTTGCGCCGGAGTCTGCCGAGCGTTGGCGTGCCACGCTCTACGATGCTGCCGGAGCTGTGGTGGTTGCTCCTTTCACGCTGGGAGCAGGGACGCAGTCCATCGTTTCCCTGGGGCATCTGCCCGAGGGACGGTATCTCCTCAGACTCGAATCGTTCGAGGAGAGCCGGGTTGTGCAGGTCGTCGTCGCGCGGTAGCAGGTGGGAGACGACGTGAGGCGAGGAGAATGTGGAGGATCGGTTGGAGAGGGGCAGAGGGACGTTACGGTTGTGCGGGGGTGGCGTCACCGGGGAGAACTTCTCCTCACCCTCTTCCCGGTGCCCCATGATCAACCAACGCCGCTGCCGTCTCTCCCTCGTCGCTTGTGCGCTCATCGTTCTTCTGGCCGCCTGTGGACGCGGAGAGGAGAGGGGGGGGGAGCAGGAATGGAGGGGGGGCGACGTTCGACGGGACCGGGATTCGGTCTTCCGTGAGGCGATCGAGCAGGCCCGCAGCATTGGGGAGATCCCGCCACCGGAGGGATACCGTCGGGTTCGACTGCACGACACCGCATTTGGTTTCTGGCTCCGAAACTGTTCCCTTCTCCCCGGCGAGCGCCAGGTGCTGCTCTACAATGGACAGCCGAAGGGGAACCAGACCGTGCACGCTGCGGTGCTGGGGGTTGATGTTGGAGCCACGGACCTCCAGCAGTGCGCCGACGCCGTGATCCGCCTTCGGGCGGAGTATCTCTTTGCGCTCGGTCGGTTCAACGAGATTGTGTTCTCCCTCACCAACGGCGACCGTGTGGACTATCTGCGGTGGCGTGCCGGCCAGCGTCCCCGGCTCGTGCGCAACGCCGTGCGCTGGGCCACCACCGCCGCACCCGACACTTCCTACCACACCTTCCGTTCCTGGCTCGACTTCATCTTCACCTACGCCGGCACCGCCTCGCTGTCCCGGGAACTTCATCCGGTTCGGCCCGAAGACCTTGCTCCCGGCGATGTGTTCATCAAGGGAGGATTTCCCGGCCATGCCGTGATCGTCGTGGACATGGTGCAGAACGAGCGAACCGGGGAGCGGCTCTTCCTTCTTGCGCAGAGCTATATGCCCGCGCAGCAGATCCATATCCTGCGCAATCCGGGCGATACGGTGCTCTCACCCTGGTATCGGGTCGAACCCGACCGCAACCTTGAAACGCCCGAATGGGTGTTCGAGGGCTTCGTGCCGATGCGGTGGTAACAGCAGGCGCGCTCTATCCGCAGCATTGAGCGGAGTGCGCTTGTGCCATGGTGCTGGATCAGGTTTACTCGAGTCCGTCCTCCACCACGGTTCTCTCACACCAGCTTTCTCCGCCGCCGTCGGTGGTGATACCAAGCTTCGTGATGGTCGGCACACCGTCGTGTGCGGCATAGCGATAGGCTTCTGTCGCCGTGCTCATGCCGCAGGCGAGAAACGTCGTCCAGCTGCCCGAGCCGGAGCGCGAGACGCGGGAGGGGAAGCGGACAATCGTGTACCGTGGCTGGTTGTCGCTGGCAGCCGGTGGGAGATAACCGAGTGCAATGGCGTTCGCGACGCTGGCCGCAGCGAGCAGATCGAAGACCGCAGCAGTGCCGATGCCGTCAATCACCGATGCCGAGTCGCTGATATGGAGAAGGGTGGGGTCCAGCACAAGCGCCTTGGTGCCATCGGGAAGGTTCCAGACCACTACGGTCCAGACGCTCGTAAACGGACCGCGCTTCTGTGGCAGTGGATCGTACGGGTCGAGGTGGGCAACAAAGGAGGTGACGCTGATCCCGTCCGGCACTGTAGGAGCCAGGCCCAGTTGCGCGTGGGCGGCGAACGGAAAGAGCATGAGGATAGCGGCGAACAGCAGATGTGTACGCACGGCGGGGCTCCAGATTGATGATGGGAGGAGGAGAGAGGAGCCGAACCGCGGTCTGCCCCAGCCGTACTGGAATGGAGGAGGAATAGTGGTTGAAAGAAGGGGCAATACACCGGCTGTGGGCAGACCGTGTTCGACCTGCGCAAGCTATTCTGCCACAAAAGCGAGGGGTATTGCCGGAGCGGGCAGGAATCAGGGGAAAGTGAGGAAGTAGGTGTCCGGTATGTCCGGTATTCGAGGTTGGAGAGGTGGCGGTGGCGTGCTTCCGGGCCTCAACACAGGGCCGCCCCGGTCGTTGTCTGCGTCGGGTGCAGACAACGACCGGGGCGGTCGATCAGCCAATGGCAGTGCGCGGCGTCCTGCTCGTTGCCGCGTTACTTCAGGTCGGGCAGGTGCCCAAACTCCGGCGGAGTGTCGGTATCGGTCCGCGTCGGCGTAATGGTGTGGGTGAACAGTTCGTTGAGGTTGCGTGAACCCGTGCGCTCGTGGATCGAGACGATGTAGCGGTGAACGGTATTCGGGGAGATGTCCATGATCTCCGCAATCTCGTTATAGGTCCGTCCAAGCACCTGGTGCATCAACACCTCGCCCTGACGGTTGGTCAGCTCATACCTCTCCACGATGGCCGAGATGGTGTCGGTAAAGGTTGCGTGGGAGGGGTGACGGAGCTTGTGCCGCACAACGCAGTCGGTAAAGAGGAAGATGAGGAAGGGGCGCAGGTTCTCCAGCAGGTCCAGGGTGTGGCGGGAGATGGCAGGGCTGCCATTTCTGCGGAGAAGGATGATGGTCCCCAGGTAGGCGTTGTTGGGCGTACGATAGTCGAGGATCGCCGGTTTGCCGTACTCCTCGGCGGGGAAACCCTGATAGGTCGCGTCGGCAAAGATCATCTCCCCCGGCGTGTCGTCCCACGGCTGCGAGGTGATTGCATCCTGCTCTTCGCCGGTAGTGTGCTGGGTAACGAACACCGCCGACATCGCGTCCCTCTCCTCCTCACCTCGCGCGTTGTTCAGCACGTTCACCGAGACGATGGCCCTGTCAACGTCGTCCAGCATTGCCACGAGCGAGTCGCGCATGTTGCGAATCCACTCGCTGCTCTCGTAGCAGGTGGGGATGCTGCTCAGGAAGCGTTGAAGCCGGATGTCGATGTGAATCGGAGAGCCGCTGCGTCGCCTTCCATCGGGACGCGCTGCCGACTGTTCTGGAGCGGGATCGCGGAGCAGGGCGTCGAGTCCCGCATCCTGATACTGCTTCCACCACCGCCGAACAGTGCGCTCGGAACAGCCGAGCTGCGCGGCGGTTTCGGCGAACGTTGCCGCATCCTCGCTGGCGAGGAGCGAGAGCATGCGCAGGCGTGGTTCAAATTCCGTGTGGTGGTGCAGCCGCAGGAGTTCCTGTAGCTGCGACCGCGTCTCGCGGACGGTGCCCTCTCGTTTACGAGCCATCGTACAGTGCGCTGATAGATGAGAAGTAAAGCCGGAGGGTGGAATGCCGGGTAGGGTAGACGGTGGATGAAAAGAAGCAATATCGCTCTTCGTGGGCGATACGGTCAATCCTCCCCGGTCAAAATGTGGTCCCCGTTCCCGGCAACCCGTCATGCCGCACGAAATCGGGGGCCGGGCACATTTCATCGGTCGTGGATGTTGAGCGAGACATGAATCCCAACGACGCACTTCGCAAATCCACCCCCACACCCGCACAGCGGGGGAACGTACGGAAGGCCGACACCTACCGCGAGGCCTTTACGCGAATCGAGATGGCAATGGAGGATGGCTATTTCCTGGAGGCGATTGCCATCCTCGAAAGTATCGTTGCCGACAGGATTGCCTCCTATCTCGCCGCCGTTGGCTGTGAGGCATTCAACCGGAATCCGTCGCTTGCAGAACTCCTGGATGCGTGGCGCCAATGCCACGGTGACCGCGCATACGAGTTGCGGCGGCGCACTCCGCAGGGGCTTGTCACCGAACGCTCGTACGACGACCTGGCCGCCGCCGTTGACGCGTGGCGCAGCCGTATCGACCAGGAACTGCACGCCTTCGTTGCCTCGCCACGGGGCGTTCCCACACAGCCCGTCGAGTCATTCCTTGCCGTTCTGCGCCGCGACGCTCGCGAGGGCCGTACTCTCTGCGATGCGGTGATCGGCTGGCACCGCAGACACACGCGCTTCGCTCGCGAGGGGAACGTGGAGCTTGATGAAAACGAGTCGGGGGAAGTGGTGGAGGGGGAGATGATGACGCCGGAGCCGCCGGGCGAGGTTCCCACGATCGTGCCTGCCGACCGGGAGCCGCCACTCGGTGGAGGCGATCCTGGTGCTGTGCCGGAGGCTGGGCGCTGAAGCGGTTCGAGAGTGTTGCCGAACGTCGGCATGAACTGCGGCAATCCCCAGTGTTGCTTCTGTGTGCAGAAGCACGCAGAGTGCGACCGAGTCGGGGCAACCTTCTCCGTTGATATCGTGGTCGTTTCCGGTATCCCGGTCACCCTTCCAGACTCTCAATCATCCATCGAGTGATGGGGGGCGGAGCACTCCTGTCATACGCGCTGTCCAAACCTGGCACGTGCGCCGGCAACGTCCACTTCCGGCATCTGCTGTTCAACGAGGGTCCAGACCTCTTCAACGAGATGCACTGCGGTCTCAACGGCATCGTGCAGAGTGGAGGAGAAGAGTGCGTCGATCCGCGACTCGAACGCCGGGGGTGCCAGGGAGAACTGTGCAACGGTGCGGTGGAGACCCTTGATCTTCCCGGGGTGCCATACACGGTTGATCCCACACAGAACGCCGACCAGACGATCCACAAGCCGCAGGAATGCTTCGTTGAGGAAGAGCCTGTCGCCGCGTGCTGCGCCCATACCCCGCCAGATATGGCAGGGTTGCTGCCGCAGGTTCTCCTCCACCATCATCCGTGCGAGCGCTTCGGGGTAGTTGGATGCGCGCTGCTGCCACGCATCGATCCACTCAGGGTTGTGCAGCGGGATGCCCCCCTGGAACCCGCCAATGATCAGTTGCGTCGTCGAGTTGGTTGATGGCTGCTCGATCATCTCTGCGATCAGTTGCTCGGTCGGCTCCACCTGTCCGTACGATAGATCGCATCGTATCCCCTCTTCGACGCGCCAGAGCGCGAACCCCTCCTCCGGCGTGCCGGCGTAGAATCCACCACCACTCCTCTCTGCCTCCCGGCGCTCCGCCTCCATCTCTTCCAGGGTAAGGGGACGTGTGGTGAACAGGAGCGTATCGACGTCGGAAAAGCTGTCGGCCTCGTCGTAGGCCACCGAGCCGGCAACCATTGCCGCACCGAGCCACTCCCGTTCGGCAAGGCGTGCGACGATACGGCGGGCAAGTGCAAGGCGTTCGGCTGTATAGCTGTTCATGCGGGGCTGAACGGAGAAGACTGCCGTAGGTTGCGCTCGGTCGTGTTGACAATCAGACGCCCTGCTTTGCGATTCTGTGGAGCCTCTGGTTCCCCCGGCGTGTCATTCCAAGCGAAGCGAGGAATGACAGCCTGCTGTTGCTTTCGCAATCGAGGGTCGTGTGCCAGCACGCGCTGGGGACGGTGTTCCAACGCAACAGAGGCGCCCGTGTGGACGCCTCTGTCGATCTACGGGGACAGGGTCGACGAAATGGCGATGGTGGAGTGCCTCCGGGAATCGTTCGGTCCCTCCGTTATCGCTCCACCTCGTGTCTCCATCGCCTATCTGCGTATCGAGAAGACCATTGTTGGGATTGCAAGTTTCGACCGCGTGCCGGTAACGGCAAGAAGCTGGCCGGCATCTCCCTTCGGTCGCGATGCCTTGTTCAGCGTTCGGTGCTGCTCGATCGTAACCTGATTTCCCTCGGCCGTTGTCGTGCTGCTGATGGCGCCGAGTTGATTGGTATAGTCCACAACCGGTACCGGGGTGGAGAGGGACCATGAGGGGGGCGTGCGGATCGTTACCACCTTGTGCATCTGCTCCGACGCGTAGATGCGGATCGGCTGGCGGCGGTTCTCGGTAATGATCTTCTTCTTGCGCTGTGTGCTGGGGCTGAACAACCCTCCCGTCTGCATCACCGCTTCTTCCGGTGTCACGGTCACAAGGTTGTCGATGGTGTAGTCGAAACGGAGCACGAGCGGGCGTGAAAGGTCGTGGCGGTTGTCGATGGCGTACTTCTGCATCGTCACTGTCCCGTCGGTGTAGCTCACGAGGTCTCGAACCTTCCTGTCGAATGCCGACGAATCCTCCTCTCCCAGCTCGTCGAGATAGTCCCGCATCGCGTAGGCGGCGCTGCCGGTGTAGGAGCGTTCCTCGGTCACGGTGAGCTTCCCGTCGTCGTCGACAACCAGCGTGTAGTTCTCGCTCGTGGTGTTCGCCGTGTCGGGGGCCACCGGCGTTGTGATCATCAACTGCTTCGTCTCCCGAAGCTCCCATGCGGGCTGCCCCTGCAGGTAGTTCGGAACCTGTCCGGCGGGGAGATTCTGGTCGTAGGGGAACATCAGCAGCTTAGTGGAGTCAACGCTGGCCATCACCGCCGGAACCGAGAGCTGGTCGGGAGAGATGAAGTCGGGATCGAAGAAGCCCTCGCGCGCATCGTGAATCAACAGGTTGCTCGCCTCGATCCGTGCGCGCGTCAGCATGATGCGGGTAAGCTGGCAGATCTGGTAGCTGGTTGCGTTGTGGCGCCGCAGCATCGTTGCGTAGTCCTGCGGGTCCTCTGGTCCGGGACCGAGCTTTACCGTTGCCTGGACGTACTTCAGGATCGTGTCGGCTTTCTGGCGCTGCGTGGTCATGCCGGCAGTGAGCTGCTGCACCGTTTCGTCGACATACTTGCGCATCACGTAGCGGGGCGGTGTCATTCCCATGAAGCTGCCGAGCGTTGTCCAGTCCTCTGGAAAGTAGATGCCGTCGATCCCCTCCACCACCATTGCCTGGAGATAGTTGCCGTACTCGTTGAAGTAGGGAGAGTAGATCTCCTCGCCGAGCGCGGGGATGGAGTCGCCCCGGTAGCGCATCACCCATCGCCCGAGGTCTTTATCGAGCTGGACGCTCAGACCGCGCGTTGCCTGGTTCGGACCGATGCGCTTCAGGCGCATCGCGATGAACTTGGGGTGCATCACCTCCAGTTCGAGGTGTTCGTAGGGCACCGCCCCCTGGAGTGGGAAGTAGTGGTTGAAGAACGTCAGTATCGGGTTCACCTTCATCTCGAACGCCTCCTCCACAACGCTCCCCTTTCGGATGTCGGGGTAGGCGAGCTTGAACACCCGCGTGTTCCCGCGCGCCTCCTCCTTCAAGTCGGTGAGGCCGAAGTAGCGTCTCGTGCCGTCACTGTTGTGGACCACGAAGTAGCCGCCGGAAAGGGACTCGCCCTGACGAACCCGCAGTTCGACCGTCGAAGTCCATTCTGCGTCGGGGTTGAGCACAACGTACTTCCGCCGCACGATCTGCGTTGCCCCTACAGCGCCGGGATTGCCGTAATACTCGAGCGACACGCGATTGTCGAGATAGACGGCATCGACGCCGGGATAGCGCCGTTCGTAATCGTCGAGCGCAACGGAGACGGAGGGCACCGAATCGCGCGAGGGCACGGTGAGCCGCATCAGCTGAGGAGAACCACAGGCTCCGAGCAGCAGGGCCGGAAGGAGGAGAAGAAGAAAGAGAGGCGTACGCATGGGAGATGGATGGGAGAGGAGAGCGAGTGAGGTGGACCGGACACCGGAGTCTACTGGCGGGCGATAATGAACATCTCCCGCTTTGCAGCAAAGAGCTTCTGGCAGAAGGAAAGAAAGGTCTGCTTCTCGGCATCGGCAAGGAAGCGGCGTGGTGCGCGCAGGCGATAGTTGCACTGGACAATGCTTCCGCTCTGTCTGGCCGATGCGCTGAATGCTCCTACGTCGCTGCCAAAGGATGCTTCAAGGGGTTGGATCGTTCCTCCACCCGCATCAAGCTCGATGCGGAGCGCCACGCTCGTTGGCTCCCCCAGCGCGAGCTGGAAGGTGTCGTTTGCGCGGTCGAGGAGGCTGTTCGGTGGAAGAGCAAAGGGGAGCTGCGGAATGTAGTGGCGCGTCGGGCTTGCAATGACAAAGAGGGAGAGATCGGCAACGGCGCTACAGAACACGGCGTCGTTGGTCACGGAGTCCACCGTGATGTTGTCGAACGAGAGCTTCTGGAACTCTGCGGTAATCATGTTCGAGAGGAAATTCTCCCGCTCGATTCCCGTCAGCCGCTCCAGCGCTGCTTCCGCCTGCTGCTTGTAGCCGTTGCGGAGGACGATCCGCGCGCTCCCCTGCTTCAGTGCTCCGAGCGTTGCGCGAAGGTCGATCTTGATCGATGTATCAGCCCCGGTTGGCGGGATCATCACGAGTGTCGGGTTGGATGGGTCGAGAACGAGGGCGCGGGTCTCGGTATCGCTTGCTGGGAGATTGCCGAACTCGCAGTACTTCGCCGTGGGGTCGGTAAAGACCCACCGTTCTCCCTGCCGCCACGCGCAGATCATGTGGTTGTAGAGTTGGAAGTGTGTGCTCGCGAACGGCGGCTCCTGTGCGGTTGAGACGAGGGCCATCGAGACGGGGATGTTGTAGCGCGCCGCGAGTGTCGCCACCAGATAGGCGCGGTCCTTGCAGTCTCCATATCCGCGCGCCAGCACCGTGTCGGGGTGGCGCGGGATAAAGGCGTTGATATCCGCCTCGTCGGCGATGTAGCGCACCGTGGAGCGCACGTAGTCGCCGATAACGCGCAGCTTCGCCGCCGGAGTTGCTGCGCGGTTGAGTTGTGTGGAGAGCAGCGTGTCGAACCGCGGACCCAGCACAGGACGGTGTGCGCACTGCGAGAAGTACCAGCCCGCAACGGCTGCCGGCGTGGTACAGCTCACGGTGGTGCCGTTGCGCGTGAGGACAACCAGCACCGAGGCGTGGGAGCCGTTGAATCCGTATCCCGGAATCTCGCTCCTCTGCTCCAGATCGGTGAACCGTAGCGTTGTCTCTTCCGGGTCCGTGTTCTCAAGCGTGTAGGGAACGGCACCGTGCGGAAAGAAGAACTCGAAGCTCACCTTCACATCCGAAGGATGCTGGAAGGTGATAGTATACTCGTGGAGATAGTTGATGCTCGGAACCGTGATGATCGGCAGGTACTCAAGCCCTGCATATTCCCGCTCGCAGGTATAGTGCAGGACGTCCCCAACCTTCGCTCGTTTGCTCAGGGTAATCGGGCGCACCGTGGCGTCGGAGAGGAATGCGTCGCCTGCCGGGTTCACGTGGCTCGTGAGATCGCCCAGCGTGAACCTCCAGCCCCCGAGTCCGCCATCCAGATCGCTGATCCTGTCGTAGTATCGTTCCACCAGCGCAAACGTCGTGGTTGCGGTGGAGCGCTCGGAGAGGAAGGTGTGGCGGATATCGGAACTGCTGCGGAGCGAGAAGCCTGTCCCCTGCGGCTCAATGTGGTAGGTGTGGTGTTCCACCCGTTCATAGTCGTGCGCCGGCGCTGCGGCGAGCGCGCAGGGGAGCAGCACGAGAAGGGGGAGCAGCAGGCGATGAGTCGGGCGCATGGAGAGAGAGGATCGGAAAAACCTGAAGGGAGTTCGGGTAGGAGAGGGAGCGGGAAGGTGATGGACTTCCCGCTCCTCGAACGAATGCAGCGGTTACGAGCGTGCGGCAAGTGGGGTCTGGTTGAAGGAGTGCGGCGTGAGGGGCGCGCTGCACGGGCTTCTTCAGCGTGAAGAGCGTGTGGAATTACAGGATGGCTATGAAGTGCGAATGCTGTCGACTATGGAATAGCCGATCGTGACCAGTACATTGATTGCTGATATCGGGGAGATGATGCGGAGGGGGTGCGGCTGTCAGGGAAGTATCCTTGCCGCGACGAAAGAGCATAAAAGATACGATGCCGTCTCTCAATCATTCATGAATCGTCCTCCTCTCTCTTCAATCCTCGTGCTCGCTGTTCTTCTGTTTGCCGCCGTAGGGGTGGCGAGCGGCGCGAGGCTCAACGGCAACCCCGTTCCTCTCGACACGATGCGGTCCGATACCGCGCAGCGCATCGACCCGGTGCGGTTCGGCATCGTCAGCGGCATCACCGTTGGCGGATTCGTGCTGGGTCACGGCGTGCTGAACAATCTCTGGTGGAAGGGGGAGCGTTCCAGCTTCCACTTCGAGTGGGAGCGCGACTGGCGCTACTCGCTCGGTGCCGACAAGCTCGGCCACGCCTGGTTCCCCTACCTCACCTCCACCTTCTACAACGGCGTGTTCCTCTGGTGCGGACTCGACACCGCTGCAAGCCTGTGGGCGTCGAGCGGCCTTGCGCTCGCCTACCAGACGTATATCGAGATACGGGACGGCTTCTCGGCGGAGTGGGGGTTCAGCTGGGGGGATATGGTTGCCGATGTGCTGGGGGCGGCGCTGCCCGTTGCCCGCCACTACGTCCCGGCGTTGCGGGCGTTTGAGTTCAAGATCAGCTTCGCACCCTCCGAACGCTTCAGGTCCGGCTCGAACGCTGCAATCTTTGACGACTACGAGAGTACGCTGCACTGGATCAGCGTTGACGTGAACGCGCTGCTTCCACGGACGGCCGCCGACCTGTGGCCCGACTGGCTGAACGTCGCGGTGGGACACACGGTGGTGGGACTCGACGAGATGGGGGCCGGACATCACGAGTTCTATCTCTCGCTCGACTGGAACCTCGAACGTCTTCCCGGCGATACCGATCTGCTCCGCTTCCTGAAGCGCCTGGCCAACCTCTACCACCTTCCCGCTCCTGCCGTGCGTCTCTCCCCCGGCGTTGTGTGGTATGGACTGAAGCTGTAGCTCTCCGGCAGCAGACCTCGTTGCATCGTTGAGGGGATGTGCGAGGCCCAGCGATGCCTCACGCCGTGGCCTTTGCTCCCGCCTCTGCGCGGATCGCCACTTTGCGGTCGAACACCTCCTCCATCAGTCCCTGTTTCCGGCTGGCGCTCCACAGCTCGTAGTCGATTGCGCAGTTGAGGGGATGCAGCGCCTCGACGGTGATGGTTCGGTCGTTGTAGCGCACCTCCACGCCGCGCACGTTCCCTCTGTGTGTTCTGTCGAGTCCGTCGGCAACGCGGAGGAGTGCGGCAAGCACACGCACCTGGGTTGCGTCGGAGAAGCGGAGTGCCGCGAACTCCGGGTGGTGCACCTTCGGGTGCGACTTGCGATGGTATCGCGCTACAAGCGCGATCATCGCAATCTCCTCCTCGTTGAAGCCGTAGATCTCGCTGTTGCGGATAAGGTAGTGGCTGTGCTTGTGGTGTGCTGCGTGGGAGATGTGGTAGCCCACGTCGTGGAGGAACGCGGCAGCTTCCAGAAGCTCACGTGCTCCCTCCGGCAAACCGTGAAGCGGGGCGAGAGCGTTGAAGAGCAGCAGCGCAAGATCGGCGACGTGGCGACCATGCGCCTCGTCGAAGTTGTAGAGTCTGCCGATGCGTATCACCGACTCGTAGCGCAGGTCGCTCAAGTGGGTAAGGCCACGTCCGGGCTGGTCGAGCTTCTGAATGGTGTCGAGGATGATTCCCTCACGCAGCGCGTAGCTGCTGATGGTGATTCCCTCTGCGCTGCACGCCTCCACAATCGTTTCGAGCGTCACCGCTCCCGCCGCGAGAATGTCGGCGCGGCGCGGGTCAACGCCCGGGAGCGCAGCGCGTTCCGCGTTGTTCCGTGCACGAAGAATCTGCTGCACCACTGTGCTGATCTCGGGGAGGGGCACGGTGATGCCGTTGAGTGATTCAGGGATCGGCTCTCCGCGTGCAGCAAGCGCCATTGCCGCGATGGTCTGTGCCGTGCCGCTGCTGGCAATCAACTGCGGTGCGCCGGAGCGCGCAATCTCCTCGGCGGCGTGGTAGATCTCACCCTGCAAGAAACTGCGGCAGTCCTGCACCTGGCTGGCGGTGACGCGCTCGCCGGGGAAGAAGCGCTGGGTCATGCGGATTGCGCCGATCTTGAAGCTGTTGGCGTAGAGCACGCGGCCCTGTTCGCCGACAAGAAACTCGGTGCTGCCGCCGCCGATGTCGAAGAGCGCCGCACGTTCGTCGTAGACCGGGAGCGCCTGCAACACGCCGAGGTAGATCAGGCGCGCCTCCTCGAATCCTGAGATCACCTCGATCTCGATGTTCGTGGCCTTGTACACCCGCTCGATGAACTGCTCGCGATTCGCCGCCTCGCGCACTGCGCTCGTGGCCACTGCACGGATCGGTGAGTTGGTGCGCTCGGTGACCAGTTTGAAGAGCCGCATCGCCTCCACGCCCCGCTCCATCGCGCGTTCGGTAAGACGCTTGATCTGTGCGGCGCTCTCCCCCAGACGCACCACCGCCTTCTCCTTGGCGATGATCGAGAACCGCCCCTCACCCAGCAACCGTGCCACCACCAGATGGAAGCTGTTGGTGCCAACATCGATTGCCGCAAGCGTCTCTGGAGACGACATGAGGAGTAGGGATTAGGGATGAAGAACTGAAAATTGGAGTGGGAATCTATCCACGACCTCCCCTCCGCTGAGTTCTGGACAATCACTTCCGCGTCACATCGCGGAAACGTGCGTCGCGTATGGGGGGAGGCGTTGACGGCACCGGGGGCGGTCGCCGTGTCGGGTGCGGCTGCGTTCTGTCCGGCTGGCGCTTTGCAGGCTTTCGTCCTGGCATCTCTCCACGCAGGCGGCGCCCGATTCCCTTCGCGCTCCAGTAGAGCAGGAACGCAACGAATGCAGCGAGAAGAATGTACTTCGTCATTCTCCCGCTCCGTGCTCAAGCTGCTGCGCGTGTTGTTCTGCCACGACCTCAATCGGTAGCGGCTCCTCCGGGAGCTTGTACCTCCCGTTCGTTTCCACGCGCCGAATCGCCTCAAGAATGCGCACGAAATCCGCCTCACGCTCCACGAAGTCGATGCTGTCGGTCTCCACGACGAGCACCGGCGCGTTCTGGTAGTTGCTGAAGTGCTCGTCGTAGCGGAGGGACAATTGTTCCAGGTACGTCCGCTCGATACGCTGTTCCATCCGCCGTCCGCGGCGTTCGATGTTGCGCAGCAGCCGGTCAACGCTGCTCCGAAGGTAGATAACCAGATCGGGACGGGGAACCGTTCCACCGAGCGCCCCGGCTACGGCATCGTAGAGCGCAAACTCCTGCTCTCCCAGCGTGAGCGACGCAAAGATGCGGTCCTTGTCGAAGGTGTAGTCGCTGATCAGGTGGTAGTGGAACAGGTCGAGCTGGGCCAGCTCCCCCTGCTGCCGATAGCGGCTCAGCAGGAAGAACATCTGCGTCTGAAAGGCGTAGCGCTCGGGATCGGCGTAGAAGCGTTCGAGGAAGGAGTTCTCCTCGAAGCGCTCGAAGATGAGCTGTGCCCCCAGCCGTTCGGCGAGCATGGTTGCCAGCGTTGTCTTTCCAGCGCCGATGACCCCCTCCACCGCAATCGAGCGTGGGTGGGGAATTGCCGCGCTCTCGTGCCACGGAATCATTGGGGGCGAGGGGGAGATGTGGAGAAGATCGTGGAGAGCGAGGGGGAGTCGCCGGGGAGAGCCTGAAGGAGTTCGCGAACGGTGCGTTCGAGCAGCGGGTGCCTCCACTCCGGTGCGATTGCTGCCAGCGGCTCCAGCACAAATCGGCGCCGCTCCATCTCCGGGTGGGGGACTCGAAGAGTGGTGGTGTCGATGACACAGGTGCCAACGAGGAGGATATCGATGTCGATCTCCCGTTCGCGCCAGCGTTCACGCTCCGCACGCCCCAGGTGCTGTTCGATGCTGCGCAGCTCCGCCAGCAGCTCGTGCGGTGTGAGGGTTGTGGAGAGGGTGGCCGCTGCGTTGAGGTAGTGGGGCTGATCCTGTGGTCCCACCGGCGCGGTTTCAAAGAGGGGGGAGAGTTTGAGGAGTTGTGTGCCGCGCAGTGCGCCGACCATTGCTGCGGCGCGATGGATGGCTCCGGCGCGGTCGCCGAGGTTCGCGCCCAGACCGATGGCAACGCGGTGCTCGATTGTTGCGGCGCTCATGCTTCACGCCTCCGGTGCAGCTCCACCTCCACGGCATCGATGATGCCGGCAATGGGCACCGAGCGTTTCCGCAGCCGCACGGTCACCGCGTCGAGTCGGAGGAAGTGGGAGAGGAGCGCCTCGGCAATTTCCACCACGAGTGTCTCGAGCAGACGGCGGTGGGCGCTTCCCAGCAGGTCGTGGACCAGCCGGTATGCCTCGCCGTAGTCTACCGTTGCGTCGAGATCATCCCCTGCCGCTGCCTCGGCGATGTCGGCGTAGAGTTCCAGGTCGAACTCGAACCTGCCACCGAGCGCACGTTCCGCATCGCTGACACCGTGGTGGCTGTAGAGGGCGGCACCGTGGACGCGAATCGTTGCGGGGGCTGGGCGCGGCATGGAAGAGGTTTTGGGATGTGGAAGTCCGCGAGGTTTGCGGATTGGGGAAGAGAGGATCGGACAGCGGCATCCATCGATGCACGCGCGGGGATGGTGCCGTGCACTATCGCGGTACCATGTCGAAAAACCAGCGGTGGTAGCGCGCAAGGGTGCGGAGGGGAACGACGCGCCGTGTTGCGATCATCTCGGGAACTCCGCGCAGTCCACGAAGCACTCCGCGCCAGACGCCGCCAAGATTCGCCCACTGGCGCCGCACGACGGCGCGTGTCAGGCGGCGTGTGGTGTGGATCATCGCCACCGGCACACCGAGCGGGATGGGCAGGTAGCGCATCGGCGCCCAGATGTTGTTGCGTGCCTCAAGCTCCTGGGCGAACGGTGGACTCAGCTCGCGTGGCCCGCGGCGGTGGAGTAGAACAATGGTGGGGTCGTACGCAATCTGCACGCCGCTGTAAAGCATCTCGAAGCTGAGCGCAAGCTCCTCGGCGGCAAAGAAGAACCGCTCGTCATACCCCTCGGTCTGCTGGATTGCGTCGCGCCTGAAACACATTCCATTCCCGGCGACATACACTCCCTCGTAGATCCCCTCCGGCAACCGGCGCCGTGCGGTTCGCTCCCACCCCAGATACTCCGTCTGGCCCGTGAAGTAGTTGCGACAGTTCAGGCAGAGCGCGCCGAACTCCGGGTGTTGTTCCAGCAGCGCCACAGCGCGGCGAAGGGTGTCGGGCTTCTCCGGTGCGCAATCCTCGTCGAACACGAAGATGTATGGCTCGGGAAACTCCATCATCGCCCTATTCCGCGCCACCGCGCCGATGTTCTCTGGAAGGCGCAGCACCTCGACGCGGCTGCCGAAGCGCTCCTGCACCTGTTCCGCCGTGCCGTCGGTGCTGTTGTTGTCGATGACCACGAGTCGCATTAGTTCGGCAGGGTAGTCGCTCTGGAGCACGATCTCCAGAGTGTCGAGCACTTTTGCCGCACGGTTGTAGTTCAGCAGCGCAACGCTGATCGGGGGGAGGAGAGAGGAGGTCAAGAGCGTCTGGATCGAGCGTCAGGAGAGTGTGGATTCCAGAGGTCTGAGAGGCGTATTCCGATCTGCCACTGTCTGCCTTCAGTTGCCATTCCGAGGGAGCAGAGCGACAGAGGAATCTCAAGACAGCCTGGGCGTCCGTCGCAGTCAGGACCATGCTGTCTCCAGATTTCTCACTTCATTCAAAACGACAGATGGGTAACTCTCAGCAGAGCTGATACAACCCGAACATCCTCTGACAGAGAGGGTTGCTGCTGTCCGCTGAACGCCAGCGCGTTCCCGTCCAGGATGCACGGAGTACCGGCGTTTGTGATCGGGTGGCATGGTTGCTCCCGGCGATGTCCTGTGCGGCTTTGTCTGGAGCACCCATGCAGAACCCTGGGCATCAGGACTCTTCTCTGCTGGCTGCTTCGAGCGCACGGCGTACTTCTCCCTGCACTGCGATCTCTGGAAAGTCACGGGCAAATTCGTCGCGCACCCGCGGGTCGAGTCGGATCGCGTCCTGTAGGGCGCTGGCAAGTTCGGCCACACGGCGAAGGCCCGCCAGGGACTTTACACGGCCATAGTAGCTGCTGCTCCAGCCCGGCTCCAGGCGGATCGCGGTCTCGAAGGCTGCCAGCGAGTCGCTGTAGGAGCCTTGTGCCAGGAGCGTTTCGCCGTACTCGTGCCAGCACTCGACGTCATCGGGGTTGAGTTCCACGGCGCGGCGATAGCTCTCTACCGCCTCGGCAAGTCGCCGAAGATTTGCCAGCGTGTCGGCTCGGGCGAACCAGAGATCGGCATCCTCGGGGCAGAGCGCGATGGCGCGTTCGTAGTCCTCCAGCGCCTCGTCGAACTGCTCGAGTGCGTCGCGGCAGCTTCCACGGCCGAACCACGCCTCGTAGCTGGTGGGGTGGAGTTCGATAAGCTGTGAGAACGCCTCCATACCGTTTGCATACTCGCCAAGTTCCTCGCAGGCGCAGCCGAGATTATACCAGCAGGCGCGGTCGGTTGGTTCGTAGCGGAGCGTCTCGCGGTAGCTGTCGATTGCTTCGCCCAGTCGCGAGAGGTGGGCGAGGCTGTTGCCGCGATTGTACCACGCTGCCGGAAATCGCTCGTTGATCGCCAGCGCCATATCGTAGCTGCTCACCGCGCGCAGGTGGTGTCCGCGTCGGCTGAGCACGATTCCCCGGTTGTACCAGGCATTGAAACTGAAGGGATCTTCGTCCAGATACCGGTCGTACGCCTCGATCGACTCGTCGAGACGGTCGAGAAAATCGTAGCAGTAGCCAAGCTCATACCAGCATTCCGGCACCAGGCGTCCGTCGGCGGAGAGCATCTCGAAGATATGTACTGCCTCGGCATAGCGGTCCAGATGTTCGAGAGTGATTGCCTTGTTGAACAGAACGTCGTCGTTGTCGGGAGCGCTGTCGAGCGCACGGTTGAAGCAGTCGAGCGCCTCCTCCGGCATGCCAAGCGCGTCGCAGGCAACGCCACGGTTCATCAACACTTCGGGGTCGCCCGGATGCAGCGCCTCGGCGCGGTCGAAGGAGCCGAGCGCTTCCTCGGCACGGTCGAGGTTCACGAGCGCTACGCCGCGCCGCAGCCACGCCGCAGCGCTGTAGGGGGCAATCGTCGTCCAGCGGGTGGTGAGCCGCAATGCTTCTTCGTACCGCTCACCTTCGAGCAGACCGTCGGCCTTCTCCTCCAGTGCGTCGAGGTCGAACGGCAGCGCGTCGTCGAAGCTGTCGCGGTCGTCGTGATCGGGTTCCGGTTCGTTGTTTTCGTCGTGGTTGAAGATATCCATGCGGAAAGCTGGTTGATGTGCGCACACCGCGGGGTGGAACACGGGCTGAATATTACACCCGAACGCTTCGGTGCGCAAGGGTCGTGGCGGTGTGTGGGGTGCAACGGATAGAGAAGAAAGGGGCACGTCCCGCCCGGTGCCGTCTCCGTATGTTCGGGGCCATCATGCTCTCTCTTCGACGTTGTGGAACAGTTCTGGTGCTCGTGCTCTGCGCGCTTGGTGCGTGCGGGAAGCAGCAGGGGAGGGAGAGGCATCTCCCTCCCTACGACCTTCAACGGCTCCTGGCCGAACGTGCAGGAAAGGATCGCTCACTCGCCCTCTCCCCCGATTCACCGATCCCCGACTCGCTACGCCACAGATTCACGGGTCTGGCCTACTATCTTCCCGACACCTCACTCCGTTTCTTCGTTGCCCTCGAGCATCTTCCCACCGGCCCTGCCGTCTCGATTCCAGCGAGTGGTGGGGAGACCCGGAGGATGACGCGCTACGGTCGGCTGCATTTCACCTCGGGTGCAACCGCTTGTACCTTGACGGCCTATATCGCTGCTGAGCATCCCAGCCAGCTCTTTGTTCCGTTCATCGATGGAACGAGCGGGACAGAGACCTACGAGGCGGGGCGCTATATCGATCTGGAGCGAACGCCCGACGATCACTATCTGCTGGACTTCAATCGTGCCTATAATCCCTACTGTGCCTACAATGCCTCGTACTCCTGCCCGCGTGTCCCGCGCGAAAACGTCCTCGTCGTTCCGATTCGTGCGGGGGAGCGGAACGGGGAGTTCACCCATTAGGTCGGGCCTTCTCCTGCTGCTGCTTGCCGGAACGCTCCCCGCCGGGTGTGGCACCGTTGGTACGGCCCTTGCGCCGCAGCCTGTCGCGCTCGACTTCGGTGACCAGCAGATTCACGCCCCGGCTGGGGACCTTACCGCAACGGTCCCCCTCGGCTGGGTGATGATCGATCCCCCACAGCTTGCCAGCCTTCAGGCGTTTGGAGCGTTCTGCAACCCGGAGTACACGGTTGCCGTTGCCTTTGCCCGCGCTGCAAGTGGTGGGGAGGTTTCAACCACAGGGACCCTTCAGGAGGCAATCGATGTGGGCTTCGCACTCAGAAAACGCCGGAGTGGTGATCGCGCACAACTGCTGAACCGGGGCGAAACAACAGTAAGCGGACGAACGCTTGGGGTGTATACCTACACCACCGACAGCTCCCAGACCGTGACGCGTGTGGTGGTGATTCCCGCCCGCATGAGCCTCTACGAGTGCTCCATCACCCCCCTCTCGATCAGCGGACGTTCCTCCCCGATCCCGCTCGACTCGATGGGGCGGCTTCACCAGGCGATTCTTGGCGCGGTGGAGTGGTAAAGCCTCTGGCGCACACGCAGGGCCATCCGGCATACGCTGGATGGCCCTGCGACTATTCTGTGGTGGAGTTGAGAGCGATTGCTGGTTGGCCCGCAGAGGGCACAAGTCCTGCCCTCGATCTAGGCTTCGGGGGCCGGAGCAGGAACCGTCTGCTGCGTCGCCTGCACTTCGAGGACGATCTCCACATCGTCGCTCACGAGAAATCCGCCGGTTTCGAGCGCGGCGTTCCAGTTCACGCCATATTCCTTGCGGCTGATCTTCGTCCGCGCCTCAAACGCCGTCTTTGTATTTCCCCAAGGATCTTTTGCCGAGCCAAGGTATTCCCCTTCGAGTTCGATGGTCTTTGTCACGCCGCGCAGTGTGAACTCGCCCACGAGTGTGAAGGAGTTACCTGAAATATCGCGCACCTCGTTCCCCTTGAAGGTGATGGTGGGGTACTCCTCCACGAGCAGGAAGTCCCCGGTGCGAAGGTGATTGTCGCGCGTTGCCTCGTTTGTCGTAACGGAGGCGGCCTGAATCGAGACCTCGGCTCGAAGTGTGGAGAGGTCGCCGTTGTTCATGCGGATTGTCCCCTCAAACTGCTCGAAACTGCCGCGAACCTTGCTGAAACCCAGATGGCGGACGACAAAACCGATACGCGAGTGGGAGGCATCGATGAGGTAGGTCTCGTTCGTGTTGTCCATGACTGTTGGGATGAATGGTAATAGGTGGAACGGTTTATGGGAGATATGTGCAAAGACAGGAGGACGCTATCTCCCGATGCGGGGATTGAGTCCGTGATGTGCAACCAAGACGAAGGCCCATCAATACTAGTGTAGTAGTGAATAGTACATATGTGAATCAACTAGCTTGAATGCTACTCAATCCTTGCGATGAGATGCCTGAGGACGTTGTGCTCCCGTTCCGAGAGCAACGCTGCAAATGCAGTTTCCAGACTGCGGAGCAGTGCATCTCCTGCGGCTGCACGTTCTCTACCGTGCGCAGTAATCTCCGCTCGAACGATGCGACGGTCGGAGGGGTCGGGGACGCGCTGCACAAGGCCGTCGATCTCCATTCGGTCGATCAACTGTGTCATGTTGGACCGCACACAGCTCAATCGTGCAGCAAGCTCGCTCAACGGCATGGCTTCGGCGGCCAGGAGCTGGGTAAGCACGCCGTGCTTCGCCATCGAGAGGCCCACCGTCTCCAGCGCACGTTCGATGCGGTTTTCCAAGGCGTGGGCTGCATGAATGAAGGGGAGCAACATCGCGTATGAGGTGAGTTCGGGTCCTGAGGCGGACAATATAGAGAGGTGTGGTAGCATCACGCTGCTGGTGCTATGGACATGACCAGTGGCGGCTCTGCATGGAACACCCAGCCCGTCACGCTGTGCTTCTCTGACGATGCTGTTGCTGCTGCATTTTCAAGTATTCCTTTACTCACGTGAAAGTGGAGCGGCGGCTTATAGTCACATGAGAATCAGCGCTGTCGTAATAAGCAAAGCGGCCGACCCTGTGAAGGATCGGCCGCTTGTGTGTACCCTGTCCATCTCAGTTATCAAACACCTTCTACAGCGATCTCATCAGACTGTTCGAGCTGGAACCTCTGATTGACGTGGAATCCGGTGATGTGGAGGAATGGGGATAGAGCGCAGAAACGGGCAATTTCGTTCCTCCTGGCAGTTCTCACACGACATCCCGGAGTGGTATAGAACTACCGGGGAGTAGTGGGAGAAGGGACGACACCCCTACGCGCGCGCGGGAGATCGTTGCCCTTATAGCCGCCGCCGTCGCTGCATTTGGACACCCCTACGCGCGTGCGGGAGATCGGCAGGAGGCTCAACGGCACAAACTGGATACACTGGCCACTCACGTGCACACGAACGAAGGTGTGTCCAAAACGCTGAGAGGTCGTCCCCACGCCGCGCGCCGGGAGGAGATGCTGGAATTCGGTGATGGGTTGCCGTATCCGCCACACCCTCCCCCTCTTTGATCCCTTCCCGGGGCCGCGTACTTTCACGGTAAAGGGGATGAGCGTGTGGTGATGGACCAATGCCCGAATACACAAGCGATGAAAGAAGGACAGCGTCTCTGGTCGCGGGAGGAACTTCTCCTCGTGATTAACCTGTACTGCAAGATCCCGTTCGGGCGCATGCACAGGCAGAACCCGCAGGTTATTGCTCTCGCCTCAGCGATTGATCGCACCCCCTCTTCGGTTGCATACAAGCTTGTCAACTTCGCCCACCTCGATCCGAAGCTGGATCGCAAGGGTGCAAGCAACGTCAGCAAGCTCGATAGAGAGGTGTGGGGGGAGTTCAACAATACATGGGATACGCTGTTGATGGCGAGCGAGGAGATGTGGCGGGAGCGGGTGCAGGAGACGACGTATGAGCCGGTGGAGAAAGGAGATGATCCTGCTGTTGGGGAGGGGAAGGAGGTGGTGCGGATGGTCAAGGTGCGCGCCAACCAGAACCTCTTCCGTCAGATCGTTCTCAGCAACTACGATGTGACCTGCTGCATCACCGGGATCGACGAGCCAAGTCTCTTGATCGCCAGCCACATACTCCCGTGGAGCAGGAGCGAGGAGAACCGACTGAACCCCCACAACGGTCTCTGCCTGAACGCACTCCACGACCGTGCCTTCGACAGGCACCTGATCACCATCGATGCCGGCACCTGCACCGTGTACGTCAGTTCGAAGCTGACGTCATCCCCTGCACTGGTTCAGAACTTCGGTGTGTACGAGGGAGCGGAGATTCTTCCGGCGAAAAAGTTTGCACCATCACCTGAGTTTCTTCATCGACACAATGAGCTCTTCATCCCCTAACCTCGAACTGAACTATCTCTACCGCGACGCCAGCAACAACAAGAGTCGCGGCTCGGTGGTCTTCAGCAACCGCACCGGTCTGTCGCTCGACGCAATCCAAAGGGGACTGCGCGCCGGCTTCGTCGATCTCGACCACCACTTCGAGTGCGCGACGTGGGCTCTTCCCTCACTCTACGAGTACCCGTACGATCCCGAGCTGGATCACGGCTGGCACGAGTACGACAGGATCATGCCGACCGATGCCGCGCCGACACACGGCGACATCACCGAACTGATCGAGAGGATCCATCGTAGCTGTGGAGCGGGGGATGATGAGATGGTGATAGCGGGGCTGAATACACAAAGCCCGATCCCCAGAGATGAGGATCGGGCTTGATTGTAGCACTCTATAGCGATCAGCCATCAAACACCTTCACTGCAATCTCGTCGAGCCATTCAAGTTTGCCATGCTATTCAAGGTTCAGTAATATGCTTTGGTGGTGAGGTCACGATACGCAGCATGGTCATTCAGTGATATGGATATAGAACCACAATGTCTCAACTCAAAGACACCAACCTCGATCTGTATATGGCGAGAACTCTTGACACTGATGTCGAATTTGTGCCTGACTTTGATGCGGATGAATCTAATACTCCGGTAACTGCAAGTGAAGTAAGTCAAGCGGTCGTGTCATCTACAGACTGGACAACACAGACCATTCTCGTTCAGTTAGTACAGGGGAATATTACTCTCAATCCGCGCTTTCAGCGGCGCGATGCTTGGACGCGACCACGAAAGAGTCGGTTCGTGGAATCCCTAATGCTTGGGCTGCCTGTTCCTCAGATTGTTCTGGCTGAACGACAAGAGAGTCGTGGTAAGTACATCGTCTTAGATGGCAAACAACGGCTTCTTTCCCTTCTGCAGTTTATGGGAAAGAGCGAGGGTAAGAATAACGCGTTCTCTCTGAGAGGCTTAGAGATTCGAACAGATCTAGAGAACCGTCGGTACTCAGATCTCGAAGAGGATATCCAGCTTCGCGATGATCTCGATGCATTTCATAATCAGACTATACGGAGCGTAGTCATTCGTCACTGGCCAAACATCAATTTTCTACACACAGTCTTCCGCCGGCTTAACACAGGGAGTGTGTCGCTCTCCCCACAGGAGTTACGTCAGGCGTTATTCCCTGGTGACTTTTCGAACTTCGTAGATAGCGCGGCTGCCGATAGTGAGCCGCTGAAGAAACTGCTTCGTATCAGCGAACCAGATTTTCGTATGCGTGACGTTGAATTGCTCGTACGCTTCTTAGCCTTCTCGTTTTTTCTAGAGGACTATGCGGGCAATCTCAAGGTATTCCTTGATAGTGCATGCGGCGAGATGAACAGACTATGGGAGCAGAACGAACTAGTGATTCAATCACAAGTCGCTTCTTTTAACAAAGCATTGTTGGCTGGTGAAAGCATATTCGGAGTGAACAATGTTGGCCGTAAGTGGAATGCTGGCGAGTTCCAATCACGATTGAACCGTGCGGTGCTGGACGTCATCATCTACTACTTTGCCCAAGAGCCTATCCGAGATGCCGCTCTGAAGGTGAAGGATAGAGTCTGTGATGCATTCAAGCAGCTGTGCGAAACAGACGATGTCTTCATGACGTCCATTGAGGCGACTACAAAGAGCTTAACTGCTACCTATGAGAGGCTCCGCCGTTGGGGGGTAGCTCTTCAATCTGTGATTGACGTACCAATCAGTTTGCCTGAGTTTGCTGATAACAGGATCCATGTAGCACAACATGTCAAGCTAGCCTGAGAGACATGCCATCGAAACACTTCGAGGCGTTGGAGAAAGGTGTTGAGCTATTGCGTGAACACCTACTACCTGAGAGCTTTGATCCAACTGGATCATACAGCGAGCATGTTTTAACTAGAGCTCTAGCTTTTCGAGTTCTGGCTCATGCTGAAATAGAAACGTACTTCGAAGCGCGTGTTCTGGAAGCCTCGCGTGATGCGCTTAAGCATTTCCAGAAGGAAGGAGGTGTACGTCGGGCACTGATCGCGCTACTTGCGTTTTCTGGCTCATTAGCTGAGACTCCGCCTGATACCCTGTCTGCACCGCAACCAAACCAAGAAAAGCATTGGAACTCCAAGATCGAATTAGAAGAGAAACTCCGAGTTGCAGTAAATGCCTTTGACCGAGTGGTGAAGAATAACCACGGCGTGAAGGAGTCTAACCTTCTCCGATTGCTTCTTCCAGTTGGAATTAAACCTGCAGACCTTGATCCCAACCTTCTTTCTAACATTAGCGCCTTTGGTGAGAATCGTGGAGACGCTGCTCACAGCAGTGTCGTATCTGTTAAGACACGGCAGCCACCCGATCCTGAGTCTGAGTACAATACAGTCAAGGCTTTATTGGCAGACCTTATAAAGCTCGATGAGTGCTTAGATGCTCTACTTATGTGAATCCGCTATATATGTCGTCGATAAATTTCGCCGAAGTCGTTGTAATGTGTCTGTAGTTGACTTGAATAAATAAAATACTAGAAAAAGAAAAGAGGCCGATCCATCACAGGATCGGCCTCTTGTGTACCGCGTACGAGACTCGAACTCGTGCTACCGCCGTGAGAGGGCGGCGTCCTAACCGCTAGACGAACGCGGCATGTCGATACCTGAGTTGCCCCGCTAGGGCTCGAACCTAGACTCTTCTGATCCAGAGTCAGACGTGTTGCCAGTTACACCACAGGGCAGTGGCCAAGAGACAGTGGACCCAAGCGGAGTCGAACCGCTGACCTCTAGAGTGCGATTCTAGCGCTCTACCAAACTGAGCTATGGGCCCGTACGGCAGATTGGCCGAGGGGGATGCAAACATAGCCTGTGAGCTACGCTGTTGCAAGATGCTGGACGTTGGAAAGTGTTGCGGGAATGAAGAAGAATTCTGGAATCGCAGATCTGTTGGTCGTCGCGGCCTCCGTCGCAAATTCACCTTGCGGATGGTATTCCCCGCCCCTTCTATTCCTGTAATCGGCGTTCTCTCTCATTTTTCGGCGACCACCTACCTCCCGGCCAACCCCGGTTCATCGCTGCGAGAGCATCCACATCCTTTCGCTCCGAGTTTCCTGTGGCCGTCACCAATTTGTGACGATCCCATCATTCTCATACTTAATAATTAGGCTATGTATTCCTCTGTCGCCGCCCTCGTCGAACGATTCCGCCGACAGCGCACGGCGTATCGCAGTGCCAGCTACAACGAGTATCGTCTGCGGCAGAACTTCCTCGATCCACCTTCACCGCCGTCGTGCTGATCCTGCTAAAGGATCACGAGGCGATTGCGAGCGCAATCTCGGCCACCGACCGTGCAATTGATCAACTTGTCTATCAGCTCTACGGCTTGAGCCAGGAGGAGATCGATGTGGTAGAGGGGAGAGGTCGATAGGGAAGCTGATTGCTCTGTTCGAAACCAGGACGGCCCGCTCCGGTATGCTTCGGAGCGGGCCGCTTCTACGATTGCTGTAGAGTCTCGGACTCTATCCCTCCAGCTTCACCTCTTCGCGCATCAGTTTGCCAACGGCGTCGTTGATGCGGTCGAGTGCCTTGTTCAGGTTCTCCACGCTGTTGGCGTAGCTGAAGCGGATAAAGCCCTCACCAAACTGGCCAAACGCGGTGCCGCTCAGGCAGGCCACTCCCGCTTCCTTCAGGAGGTAGTCGGCCATGCGTGCGCTCGACGTGCCGGTCCCTTCGATGTTCGGGAAGACGTAGAAGGCGCCCTGCGGACGGTGGCAGCGGAAGCCGGGGATCTGGTTCAGTCCGTCCACGATCACGTCGCGGCGGCGGCGGAACTCGGCGATGAACGCCTCGGCGGGGTCCTGAGTGCCGCTCACCGCCTCCACTCCGGCCATCTGTGTGAAGCTCGAGGTGCAGCTCGTGCAGTTGGTCTGGAGCTTCGCCACGAGCGAGGCGATTGCCGCCGGCATCATGCCGTAGCCGAGGCGCCAGCCGGTCATCGCCCACGTCTTCGAGAAGCCGTCGAGCATGATCGTCCGCTCCTTCATGCCGGGGAACTCCAGGATGCTCGTGTGCCGGAATCCATCGTAGGTGATGCGGCTGTAGATCTCGTCGGAGAAGACGATGATGTTGTGCTTCACCGCAAGCTCGGCGATTCCCTGGAGATCCTCGCGCGTCAGGATGCCGCCGGTGGGGTTCTGCGGTGTGTTGATGATCAGCATCCGCGTCCTCTTTGTGATCCGCGCCTCGAGGTCGGCAAGATCGAAGCGGAACTCCTTCGACTCCTTCAGTTGCAGCGCCACCGGACGTGCGCCCAGGAAGTTGATCACCGACTCGTAGATCGGGAAGCCCGGGTTGGGATAGATCACCTCATCCCCTTCGTCGAGCACCGCCATCATCGCATAGAACATGATTGGCTTTGCCCCCGGTGTGATCACGATCTCGTCGGGACTGCACAGCACACCCGGTCGTGTGCGCTCGATGTAGTCGGCGATTGCCGCGCGCGCCTCGGGCAGACCTGCCGATGGACCGTAATGGGTGAAGCCGTTGTCGAGCGCAGTCTTTGCCGCCTCGATGATGTTCTGTGGCGTGTCGAAGTCCGGCTCACCAATTTCGAGGTGAACGATATCGCGCCCCTGCGCCTCAAGCGCGCGAGCCTTGACGAGAACTTCGAATGCGGTCTCGGTGCCGAGCCGCGACATACGCTGTGCGATGTGCATGAGTGGGGTTCAGGGATTAGAAGTTGGGGTTGAGGAACCCAAAGATACGGCGGAGAGGCGGTGGGTGTCCCGTCGATAGGTGTGTCAATGGCTTTGACAGGGAACTGATCGGGGAAGTCGAACCCCTCCGCCGTAGTTTGAACGAATGCCCTTGCCAATCCTTTATATCGACGACCACCTCGTTGCCGTTGACAAGCCGAGCGGAATGGTGGTGCACCGTTCACGCGACGCGCGCGATGCCGAGGTCTGTATGACGCTGTTACGGGAGCAGACTGGACGGTGGGTCTATCCCGTTCATCGCCTCGACCGCGGCACTTCGGGAGCGCTCCTCTTCGCGTTCGATCCAGCCGCGGCGGCGGGAATATCGGAGGAGTTTCGTGAGCGGAGGGTGGAGAAGATCTATCACGCTGTGGTGCGCGGTCATCCGGCGAGCGATGGGGGGACTATCGACCATCCACTGCGCGACGAGGATGAGGAGGTGGGGAGAGAAGCACTGACGGAGTATCGTGTGCTTGCCCGTACGGATCTTCCGCTTTCGGTTGGTCCCTACGATCGTGCCTGGTTCTCGCTCGTGGAACTACGCCCACATACCGGGCGCCGCCACCAGTTGCGGCGCCACATGCGCCACCTCGGCCACCCGATCATTGGCGACACAACGTGGGGGAACTCCACGAACAACCGGCTGCTCCGCTCGGTGTTCGGCTCCCATCGTCTCCTGCTTCACGCGGCACGATTGATGGTTGTCCATCCCCTGACAGGAGTCACCCTCGATCTCCGCGCGCCCTATCCTCCAGAACTCTCCAGCCTTCTTCAGCGCATGGAGTTGCTGTAGGAAAAGTCAGGAGTGAAAAGGATGCTGTGCTGTACCCGGCATCTCCTGTCTGTGCTCTGCATTTACGAGGTCTTGGGTTCCAGCGGACGCGCCACCATGATGCCGGTGTGCTTGCTTACGCCGTTCAGGTAGGTGCTGAGCCGAGTGTCGAGGATCACCTTCTTCTCGGTGAGCGAGGCGTGGAGGAAGTGCAGCACGCCTGCGTCGTCGCGGTAGCAGAGGCCCGTGTGGGAGCAGTCGATCCCCTTGATCGTCGTCGTGATGCCGAGGATATCGCCGGTTTGCAACTGCGCTTCGGCGGCTGCAACCTTCCCTTTCGGGATATAGGCGATCTTCCGTGCGTTGATCTCCTCTTCGGTCTTCGCAATCGTCGGCACCAGTTCGGGGTGTGCCTTGAGTTGCCGATAGCTCTGCGGGTGTGTGCTCATGAATCCAACGCGTCCATCGAACGGCTCGGCTCCCGGCAGCTCATCGGTGACCATCCGCACCGTTCCCTTGCGGGCATTATCGTAGAACCAGTCGGTGGTGTAGTGGAGTCGTGATGTATAGTCTCCCACCTCTCCGTTGCGGTAGCGTGTGTGCTGAACGGCCGCCAGAAGATCGGCGCTGGTACGTTTGCCCGCCTTGATGATGTGGGCCATGCCGAGTGCGCTCTCAAAGAACGTCACGCAATCCAGTCCGAGAAGGTTGACCGAGCAGTACTCGCGATCCTCCGAAAGCTCGAGTGTGGCTCCTACATACGGGGTGCCGCGCAACTCCATCCCGATGGCCCCCACCAGCTGGCCTATGGGCAGGATGCTCCAGCCGCGCGCGTCGGCGGTGCTGAGCAGATGGCTGAACACTGCCTCCCCGCTGAAAGCGGGCGGATCATCGGGCAGCCCTGCACGCAGGAGCGCTCGCGATGCAGGGAGTGCGGCGAGACCGAGGAGCGATGTGCGGAGGAAGCGACGGCGATGCATGGACGTTGGGAAGAAGCGAAGTGTGATTGGAGTGCGGCAGATGACGAACCGCAGGGAGGAGGATTGCCCCAATCGGTTTACTGCGGGGTGAGCATGACGCGCAGAACGTTGCTCCTGGCAAGCTCTTGCGAACTGTTGAGGGGAACACCCGGCTCCTCGCGCACTCCGAGAAGCATACCAACAGAGTCTCCTGTCGTGCTTGTTGTGCGCCGAAGCACGGGAACGCCATCGAGATAATCAAGCGGGGTCCACGCAATCTCGTAGGCAATCTGGTACTCTTGCGGAAGGCGCTCGCTCTCCGAAGGTGAACGAAGCCTGAATCCCCGCAGTCGATCGATATAATAGCGCGGGTTCAGTTCTGCGCTGAGATAAAAGGAGTCCACAGGTTCCGGGACGATGCACATCCAGCGGCGCGGAATTACTCCTGTCAGGTGCAGAGCGTGGCGGGCACCAATCCGCACGAATCGAGTCTCCGTTCCTCCAGTACCACCGACGCGATCTCCCTGCTGAATCTGTCGTGCCAGTCGGAGCGGCTGTGCTCCGGCGTGCCCGGCCAGTTCCCGCCAGGGGTAGAGCATGAGGCGTGCTCCCTGCAGGTCGGTGCCGAACGGCACGTAGATGTCGCGTTCACTTCCGTTGGTGATCGTGACGGGAAACTCCAGGTCCGTATCGCACCGTCCGCCCACTGTTGCTGAACCTGCGGAGCCTATCGCAACGCTCACGCTGTCGCCCTCATTCTTTACCGGAATGGATGGTGCTGTCTCCACACGATAAGCGAGGGTTCTACAGCAGAGCGCCTCGCTCTCGCTGGTGATGACGTAGCGCACCACTGGAGGTGCGGGCGTACCGCATGCGGTGGCAAGCAGGGCAAGGAGGGGCGCAGTGCAGAGGAGACGACGCATAGGGGCGAAGATACAGCGGCAGAGAGCGGCTGCAGGGGATTCTCCCCTCGCTGCCGCTCTCTGTTGCAGTCCAATCTGTTCTTATCGCGTGCGAGTGGCTGGCAGATACCCACGGGGCGTGGCGGCACCCGCAGGAATTTTTGCGTAGGGAACGTTCGGTGCAGTCTGATAGCTGATCTCCAGCTCAACGTAGCGGTTGGGTGCCGTGCCCTGTAGAATCTTTCCGCTGGCATCCTTTTTCAACAGCACGCGCGCGTAATGGTAGTTGTCCGCGACGCCCGTACGCAGGTAGAACATGAGCATGTTCTGGCTCTGTGGGGACATCTGGAAGGGCAGAGGGAAGTGGGAAAGATTTCCACCCTCCGATATGCGATCGGAAATCGGCTGGTTGTCGTACCACTCGTTGAGACCCGGTATCAGATAGATCGAGTCGCTGATGTAAACGTTCCGGTCAAAACCGTCCACATTCCTGTACTCCTCAAGGCCGTAGAGTGGACCGATGAGCATCTTCTTGTTGACGTCGTCAACAAACATTGCAAGCTGAACATCTGTGCTTGGTACGGTGATATTGATGTTCTCCGGCCCACCCTTGCTCGGATCAACTATCAGGCCCGAGCCTTGCGATGAGGATTTTTCATACATGCGGATTCCTGTGGAGTACCGGTTTGCCGGTGCTCCGCTCACGGTTGCGGACGTTGCTGAAAACACTTCACTACGGACGCTGTACACCGAGAAGGCGTAGGCGCGGCCTGACAGCAAGGCTGAAATCGTCACGTTGGTACCGTTGATATCGCTGATAGTACCGCTATCGAGGATGCCTCCCTCCGACCTATACTTCACAGCATAGGTGATGGTACCTGTGTCGTTTGCTGCCTCCCAGCGGATCCTGACAGAATTCTGGTTCAGGGATACGATGGCGGCACGACTTGGAGGAACCGGGGGAGTGCCGGAGGGCGGGGGCGGGATTGTCTTCTTCCGGCTCGGTGTGGCTGTATCAGTCGCCACAGTTGCCGAGCGGAGACCGTTCCGCACGGTGTACAGCTCAAACCTGTAGCGTACACCTGTGGTGAGGCTATCGACGACACCACCTGTGGATACTGTCGAGAGACTGTCAACCAGGGTTCCCACGCTACTATCGGGACACCAGCGCACGCGATAGATGATGCTGCCGCTGTCGAGCGGGTTCCGTTCCCACGAGAGCCTCACCGCCGTTGAATCGGTGGAATCCGCCTGAGCCTCAAACCGAAGCGGAGCGTGCAGCGTGGAGTCGATGGTTGGCTGTGGCTGCGGAGGGGTGATTGGATCATCCTTGCAACCTGCGGCAGCAAACGTCGCAACTGCCAGCACTGTGAGGAGGCGAAGGGGGGAGAGGAAGGAGGAGGACATAACAATTGGAGAGATGGATGACAGTCGAAAAACATAACGAAAACGGCGGGGACTTCTGCAGTCCCCGCCGTCCTGGTGAACAGGATTGTTCGCTTACTTGGCAATCTTTGCCGGAATGACACCCACGGGCGTTGTTGCGCCAGCCGGGATCTTCGCGTACGGCACGTCTGCTGCCAGCTGGTAGCTGATCTCCAGCTCAACGTAGCGGTTGGGTGACGTGCCCTGCAGAACCTTGCCGGCAGCGTCCTTCTCCACCATCACGCGGGCGTAATGATAGTTGCCCGAAGTGCCCGTGCGCACGTAGAACATGAAGGTGTTGCCCGTGGCCGAAACGGTCTGCGGAATGCTGTACGAAGAGACGTTGCCGTTGACGCCAATGCGCGAGGCAATCGACTGATTCTCGTACCACTGGTCGAGGCTCGGCACCGCATAGATCGAGTCGCTCACATAAACGTTGCGGTCAAAGCCGTTCACGTTCTTGTACTCCTCGACGCCGTAGGCCGAACCAATGATCACTCGGTTCGTGGTGTCGTTCGCGAACATCACGAGCTGAACGTTCGGGTTCGCCGTTGCAACGCTGATGTTCTCCGGGCCGCCCTTGGCCGGGTCGAGAATGAGGCCGCTACCCTGCGCCGAAGCCTTCTCGTACATGCGGATTGTGCTCGTTGCGTAGCGGGTTGCCGGTGCCCAGGTAACCTGCGCTGCGGTCGATGACATCACCGTGTCGCTGACGCGAACGCTGTACACCGAGAAGGTGTAGGCCTTGCCCGCCTGCAGATTGGTGATCGTGACGCTCGTACCGCTGGCGGTGGTGGAGCCGCTGTCGACCACGGTGCCGTCAGACGCATAAGTCACCTTGTAGGTGACGGCGTCGGTGGTGGTGGGGGCCGTCCAGGTCAGACCCACCGAGTTCGAGCTGAGCGAGACCGCCATGGCGTTGGTCGGTGCCGCGGGCCGCACGACTGTCGGATCGGTCGGGTCGCCCGGGTTCTCGTTACAGCCAGTGCTGATGAAGCTCAGTGAGGCTGCCATCAGGCCCCCCACAAGAAGAGACTTCAGATGATTCATGTTCATGATGTTACTCCACTATCACGATTGATGTGAGAACTGCGTTCGCTGGGGAACGCTGTTTATTATGAAACCAGACTCATTACTCATCGTACGCGAGTATACTTTCGTATATCCATCTCCATCCTGTAGTCCGTCTGCTCTGGTGTCAACGGCGCGCTTGGAGCCACCACCCCGTGTTGGGTTTAGTGCTGACTGCAGCAGGACGTAATTCCTCAGGTTGGATCTGCACTTCTCGGATGCCACGGATGCTCCTCAACGCCTGCTGCGTGATTCACCGCCCGTGCCAGCACAAAGAGGAGATCGCTCAGGCGATTGAGAAACTGCTGTGGAAGACTTCCAGTTCCCGGCTCCTCGCGTGTGAGTGTGACAACCAGCCGTTCCGCGCGTCGGCATGCCGTCCGTGCGCTGTGCAGCGCTGCACCGGCGCTGGTTCCGCCGGGGAGGATAAAGTGCTTCAGGGGGGAGAGCGACCCCTCAAGGAGGTCGATGGCGCGCTCAAGACACTCCACATCGGTGGCTGTAACGCGCGGGAGTGAGGAAATTTTTGTCCTCTCAACCGGGGTTGCCAGGTCTGCACCCAGCACAAACAGCTGCTCCTGAATCTGGCCGAGGAGAACGTCGTGTTCGCTCTCCACGCCGAACGCTCGAGCGAGGCCCAGCAGGCTGTTCAACTCGTCAACGGTGCCGTAGCTCTCGATGCGGAGCGCGTCCTTCGGTACACGTCCTCCTCCAAACAGGCCGGTGGTTCCGTCGTCGCCGGTCTTCGTATAGATCTTCAACGCCATAAATGCCTGGAGGGATCGGTTCGATATGGACTGTATCATATCCCCGCAGGGACTATCTTCAGGCTCGCATGGAGTAGCTGGCGGAACGATGAAGAGGGGGCAAAGATAAGGATGCCCGTATACCGACCAACAAGGATCGGGGCCAGCCACGGTTCTGTACAATCGTATCATTCTCCCGATTCGCACTCTGCTACCACAATGACCTCTCCACGCTTCCTCCGTCATCGCTGCACTCTGCTGGGTGCGCTGCTTCTGCTGGTGCCGGTGATTGGCCAGGCTCAGACGATGCCGGAAAGCAAGACGGAAGCTCCTGCACCACGACGTGTAGCGTCCGGGACGCAGGGAGGCCGCGTTGCTCCCGGAGAAGCCAAGGCTCTGGCACTTCGCACCTCCGGCGTGGTGCGCGACCCGCTCAGTGGGGAGATGATGATCGGCGGAGTGCTCCATGTGAAGATTGTGAAGGGGGAGGATGCGGTGAGCACGGCTCTTGCAGTTGGGACAGCTGCCGGACTTCAACCGATGCAGGCTTCGGTGACCGGCGTTGTTGCGTTTCTTCCCGCGGTTGAGGCCGTTCGCACCAAGAAGACAGCGCCAGCGATGGAGAATCGCCGTGAGCTGGCGCAACTGGCCCGAACGGATCTGCTTTCCCTCGTTGAACTGCGCTATGCCGCCCCAATCTCCCCGCGCGATGCAGCGGATCGTCTCCGTGCCGTTGTGGATGTGGAGTATGCGGAACCTATCATGGTGCCGCGCCTGCTGGGTGCTGTGCCGAACGATCCACTCATTCCAGAGCAACCGCATCTGCCGCTGATTCATGCGTTCGAGGCGTGGAATCTGTGGCGCGGGGACACTGCAACGCTGATTGGCGTCGTTGACGCGGGCATCGATAATTCCCACGAGGACCTGGTTCCCAGTATCGCTGTCAACGTGGGAGAGTCGGGAGTTGATGGCAGTGGGAACGACCGCCGCACGAACAAGGTGGACGATGACGGCAACGGCGTTGTCGACGACTGGCGGGGGGCGAACCTCGCGTGGCGGGCGGATGGCACGCTGCCGTCGAGCACGAGCGGCAGCGCACACGGAACGCAGGTGGCAGGCTTGGCTGCTGCTGCAACGAACAACAGTATTGGCGTTGCCGGAACGGCATACGGGTGCCGTATGATTCCGGTGAAGGCAGCCTCCAACAACAACGGCTACCTGAGCTATGCCTACGAAGGCGTGATGTACTGTGCCGTGCGTGGATGCCGCGTTATCAACTGCAGTTTCGGCAGCAACTCCTACTCACAGGCCGAGCAGGACATCATCGATGTCGTAACACGCACCTATAACTGTGCCATCGTTGCTGCCGGTGGGAATGAGTACACCTACGCAGGGTTCTACCCCGCGGCCTACAACGGAGTGTTGGGGGTTGGTGCGCTCGACACCTCGGGCGTCTATCGTTCAACGTGGGGCGAACACATCGACCTCGCTACCCCGACCGGCACCAGCACAAACGACGGCAACGGCTATACACCGCTTGGGCCTGCCACCAGCTACACCGCGCCCATCGTGTCTGGAGCGCTAGCACTTGTGCGGAGCCGCTGGCCCCAGCTGAGTGCTCTCCAGGCAGGCGCTCACGTCCGCTGGGCATGCGATTCGCTCAGGAATCTTCCCGTGGCGCTCCGTGAGTATACAGGTGCAGGGCAGTTGAACATGGGACGGGCGCTCGAGGTGGATCCGTTCACCCACCCTGCCGTTATTCTGGATTCAGTGACCTTGCTGGATACGACGGGCGCTGTCTCGGAGCAGTTCATGGCGGGACAGCGAGGGGCACTGCGTCTCCTGTTGCGCAACCTTCTCGGCCCGGCCACGGGAGTTCGCGTACGGGCACGGATTATGGGAGAGGACACGATGTTCCTGCGCCTGGATAGCGCCTGGGTGACGGTCGGCCAGCTGGCAACAGGAGTGCTGCAGGCGAGCGAGCCTATTCCGTTCCGCACCCTGCGCCGCAGTTCTCTCCCTCTGCGCGTCCAACTTGAGGTGGCTGCCGACGCCGGGTACCACGATGCCTGGACAACGCAGATACGTTTCTCCATCCCGTATATCACCGTACAAACCGCGCAACTCCGCGTATCGCTCACCGATGCAGGAAGGCTTGGAACCGATGGACTGCCGGGAACAGCCGTGGATGGAATACAGTACAAGGGGAGTTCAATGCTCTTTGAGGGAGGGGTGATGATGGGGACCGATGCCGACCATGTGGTGAGCAACGTTCGGCACGACGACGGTGAGCCTGACGCTTCTCTTGCCACGATAGAGTTCCCCAGTGCTGCCAACGACAGCACAACGACGTTGAGCGACAGCGAGGCAGGAACACGGATGATCGGCCTGGAGCTTGCAATGCGGCTGCTCGTTCACGCCGGTGTGGACGACGCCTTCGGGCTTCAGCTCGTCGTGCACAATCGGCGTCCTTCCGTCATCGACACACTACAGGTGGCGATGTTCGCGGACTGGGATTTGGGAGGAGTGGGTGGTGGACAGAGTGTGCGTCTGGGAGAGCAGAGCGTTCCGAAGGTGGGCCTCTATGGTGTTATCGAGGATACGCAGCAGGGGGGGGCTGTGGTGCACGGCCTGGCCAGTCCTGTGACCGCACCAATTTTCATGGCCTTCCGCAACGACTCGCTGATGCTCGACACGCAGGCAGGCATTGCCGTCGCGCTCAACGATGGGTTCGACCGCGCTGAGAAGTGGTGGAGCTTGTCGCACACCATCGGCACACGTAATGCGGGAGCGGGCACACCAAACCAGAGCGATGTAAGTCTGGTGATCGGGCGGAGTGTTGTGGAGTTGGACGTAGATGGAAGGGATACGCTTCTGTTTGTTTTCGGCTTCGGTGCCAACCAGAAGGATGCAACGGATGCAATGGAGCGATTCCTCGTCCAGGGGAGCGCGGAAGTCCCGCCATCATCGAGCGATGTGCTTCTCTCGGTTCCCTTTCCACAGCCCGCTGCCGATCGCTGTCTGGTGCAGGTGCGGGGGCAGGGGTTGCTTCAACTCTTTGATGCTGCTGGACGGCAGATTGCCGACTTCTCACAGAATCTTCAGGGCAATACCAACGAGCGCCTTCTGGTTATCGACACCCATACTCTTCCTTCCGGTCGGTACCTCCTGAGCTTTTCGACCTCGACCCGACGTGTTGTGCAGCCGCTGGTGATTGCGCGTTGAAAGCACGCTGCGCAACAGCCTTCCCCACTCCAGCCGATGAATCGCAGGAGTACTCGTGGTGGATTGGAGCGTTGAGCATTCCCTGCGCTCTGCGCCAGGTCTGCGTTTCCTTCTCTCCGACTGCATGTCGCCGTGGAATAACGCTTGAAGCGTAAACCGACAGCGCCGTAGAAGAATTATTTGCAGCGCTGTCGGTTTGTCGTTGCGCGGCATGTGAAAAGATCGGTATACTCACCCCTGTAGTCCTTCACCCCGGCTGACTCGGGACTACAACCACCCCGCCCTACGGAGCTACAAGCTCTCACCCCTGCAAGGCCAGGCCCTTATGGTCCTTGGTCACACCCTATTCCCTGATCAGCACCGCAACCCTCCTGCGGTGTTTACATGTGCTATCCCTTCACGTATAGTGGTTTTAGGGGGTTGCCGCGTTGAGCGTAGCAACGATACCTTTCAGCCATTCATAACGTTACTCACTAATCTCAGCCGGAGAAGTGTATGCAAACCCATGCGACAGACTTCCGTAGCCGCAGCGCCGGGCACCGTCCCACGCTGTGGGTTATGGCACTCCTCGCGCTCCTGTTTGGCGGCAGTGCCATGCAGGCTCAGTTGAATGGCACCCGCTCCATCGGCGGCCCATCGCCGGACTATGCGGACATTCCAGCAGCGATCAGTGCTCTGAACTCGCAGGGCATCAGCGGGAACGTGACGTTCCTGATTCGTGGCGGCACCTACACGCTGAGTGCGATGCAGACGATCACGAACTTTTCGCGGAGTGCCGGAGCATCGACCGCGACGGTGACCTTCAAGCCGGACCTTGGTGCTTCGGTAACGATCACGGGCAGTGTGGTCAGCAACGGCCTGTTCAACCTGAACGGCGCGCACCACATCGTGTTCGACGGCTCGAACAACGGCACGACCAGCCGCGACATGCTCATACGCAACACGTATGCAACGTACAGTTCCGTCATCGTGATGCAGAACAACGCCGACTTCAACACGGTGCAGAACTGCCAGTTGATCTCGGCCGGCTACTTCCCAAGCTCGTTCTCCGTTGGGAGTTGGTCGACCTACGCCTATGGTGGAACGATCCACATCTACGGGGCGGCAAGCGCGACGGCTCCGTGCGACGACATCACGATTCGGAACAACCAGATCGGTGATCCGAGCGTGTCGCCGACCTACCGCTACAGCATCGGTGTGTACGCAGTCGGGTACGGCTACACGAGCACGAGTGCGATGAACCAGCGGCTGAAGATCGTTGGCAACGACTTCGTCAACTTCGGCCACGCCTCTGCAAGCATTACCTACCCGGTGGCGATCGGTCCGTACAACATGAACACGGTGGTGGACAGCAACGAGATGCGCATGACCGTTGCCAGCACGAACTATCCGGCGCACGTCTACCAGGCCGGCATCTACCGCTACAACTACTACGGCTACAGCCCGGTGTTCACCGCACGGCGTAATCGCATCCACGACTTCGGGTCAACCTACAGCAGCACCCAGTACATCTTCGGTATCCTCGACTACAGCTACTATACTGGCAACTACGCCAGCTCGTACCCGTTCCTCCACAACGACACGGCGACGATCACCGACAACGAGGTCTACAACATCAAGAGCACGACCGGGTCGTCCGTAACGGTTCGGATGAACGGCATCTACAGCGCGATCCAGCGTGCGTACGCAAACAACCTCACGGTTCGCATTCAGCGGAACAACGTTCACGATCTCTCCACGGTGTGTACGACGTCGAGCTACAACTATCCCTACATCAACGGGATCAGCGTCAACGGCTACCATCCGACTCCCGGAGCAAGCGGGTATATCTACGGCACCAACGTTTCGGTGGACATCAGCGACAACGATATCCATGGGATCAGCTCTGTCAACGGTTACGGCTACAGCAGTACCGGAAGCTTTACCAGCTACGGACTGTACGGTCTCTGGATAGACAACGAATATGCCCAGGCGGGATCAGGTGTTCGATTCTCCATCAATCGCAACCGGATCTACGACTTCTCGATGAGGGCGGACTACGGAGGCTATCTGTACTACGTGTTCATGGCCGGTATGTATATCCGCAACTACTATACTGCCATAGGCTCGACTGTGTCGATGGACATTTCGGGAAACAAGATCTACGACTTCCGTGTGCCGAGCACCGAGAACCATTACTACATGACCGTGATGTACGGCATCTACTACGATGGTTATTACTCGGGAGCGGCCGTCACGCTCGACTCGAACATCATTTATGATCTGAGGAGTGACGGCGTCAAGATCGGCAGCGGCAGTCAGTACTTCTTCGGACTGTACGTCAACGGCTACAACTACAACTACAACAGCGGATCGGTTACCCCCAGTGGCCCATTCCTCTGCACGCGCAACCAAGTCTACAACTTGGGGCGCAGCACGGCTGTGAGCTACAGCGACACCTACTACTACTACGGCATCTACCTGAACATCTACGGGTATTCCTCAACGGGGTATCCGGGACGAACCACCCTCATCGAGAAGAACCGGGTGAGCCGGTTCCTTTCGCCCGTCAGTGGCGGGTCATCACAGTACCTGTACGGCCTGTATGTCAACACCAACTATGCCGGTACGGGAGGTGTTCGTACGAGCTTCTCGAACAACATGGTGGCGTTGAATACCGGAAGCTATACCAGCGTCCCGACGTTCTACGGTGCCTACTTCAGCAACCAGTCAACGAATCCGGGTGCGACGACCGACATCGCCTACAACTCGATCTACATCCGAACCAGCAGCACGAGCACCATCTACCCCTGCCAGTACTACTGCACGGGGAATGGCAATCAGCAGGTGGTGAACCACAAGAACAACATCTACGACATCCAGACGCAGTACACCTATCCGCTCTACTGGTACTTCTACCAGACCTCGCTCAGCTCGAACAACAATCTGGTCAACGTCTCGACGACCAACCCGACGAGCTACCCGGTCATCTACTTCGTGAACCCGGCGGGGAGTGGGTACACCTACCAGAACTTCCCGGCCTTCGCCTCGGCCCAGGGGCAGGATCAGGCGACGAAGATCGGCACGGCACCGTTCGTCGATCCCGCGGCTGGTGACCTGCACATCGGCTGCGGCACGCCGTTCGTCGGGAAGGCTGCCGGTACGCCCATTCCGGGCATCACCGACGACCATGACGGCGATCAGCGCGGACCGATGCCCGACATCGGTGCGGACGAAACCGACAAGCTGCTCCTTACCTACCCGAACGGAGGGGAGGTGAAGGCAACCGAGGACACGGTGAACATCCGCTTTACCTCCGGGAAGGCGATCCCGGTCACCATCTATCTCTCGACCAATAACGGGCAGAGCTGGAGTCCGCTGGCAACGAACTTCCCGGCGGCCGTCGGTGCCAACACCTTCACGATTCCGGCTGCCTCCTTCCCGTCGCAGTCAACTGACCAGGCACTGGTCTATATCGCCGGCAACTCCGGTGGCTGTCCGCTGGCCGACACCTCGAACGCGGTCTTCCGCATCCTGAAGCCCACGGTGACCATCGTCTCGCCGAATGGCGGTGAGGAACTCGTCCCCACCGACACGGTCAAGATCGAGTGGGCGACGACGACGGTGCCGCCGACAGTGAATGTCCAGCTGGAGTACTCCTCGAACAGTGGCATGAACTGGACGCCGTTGGGTGCTCCGATGGCGACGCCGAACGGGACCACCAACTCGATCAACTGGATTGTGCCGGACAACAGCACGCCCAACCCGATCACGACCAACTTGGTGCGTGCGCGCCTGATCGGACGGAGCGAGGCGGACACTTCCGACCGCACCTTCACGATCCGTCCAACGCCGATCGTCAACCTCATGACGCCAGCCGGTGGTGAGATCTTCTACGTCGGCCGGACAGCCACAATCACGTGGGAGTCGCGCTCGGTCGATTACATGGCGGTCGACTACTCGACCGACGGCGGCACCAACTGGATGCCCATCGCCGCACGCGTGCCCGCCTACCTCGGCCAACTCGACTGGGTGGTGCCAAACACGCTGACCACCAACGCGGTCATCCGACTCTCGGACGCGATCCGCCCACGCTTCAGCGACCGGTCAAACACCTTCACGATCACCAAGGACTCGCTGGCACTGCTGTCGCCCAACGGCGGCGAAGTCTACGCGCTCGGTGCACCGATCACGGTGAACTGGTTCTCCTCGAACATCGGAACAGTGAAGATCGAGTTCTCGAGCAACGGCGGTGCAACCTGGACGGTGCAGGGCAGCGGCATCAACGCCGGCAACTTCACCTACAACTTCACCCCGGCAGAGATCCCGACCGAGCAGGGTCTGGTGCGGATCACCAGCGAGCAGAACGGCTCGCGCGTGGACGTCTCGGACGCGTTCTTCCAGATCGCTCCGGCAGCGAACATCTCGGTCTACACACCGGTAGCGGGCGACCGCCTGGTGCGGAACTCGACGAGCGTGATCACCTGGCAGGCCGACGGGGTCAACAAGGTGAACATCCTCTACAGCTCGAACGGTGGGTCGACCTGGAGCACGGTGGTCAACGATGTGGCCGGTGCGCAGAGTTCGTACCTGTGGACGGTGCCAAACCAGACGACGCAGCAGGGGATGATCGAGATCCGTGAGGTGGGTGGCTCGCTTCGTGCGCGCAGCGGTGTGTTCCAGATCATCGATCCGGCGGCACCGGGGACGATCACGGTGCTGTCGCCGAACGGTGGCGAGAGCTACACCGAGGGTGATGTGATCACCGTGAGCTGGACGGCGACGGGTGTCGGTCCTCTGGCCCTGCGGTACTCGGCCGACGGAGGTTCGACCTGGAAGACGATCGCTTCGGGTCTGAGCGGGAGCAGCTACCAGTGGACGGCCCCGGCCCCGGTGGGTTCGGGTGACCAGTATCGTGTGGAGGTTCGGTCGGTGACGCCGATGGCCAGTGACGCATCGGACGCGAACTTCACGATCACCAAGCGTCAGATCCCGAGTCTGGTGCTGCTGTACCCGAACGGTGGAGAGAACCTGACGATCGACTCGACGTATCAGATCCGCTGGAGTGCGACGAACGTGGCGGGTGATGTGTCGATCGAGTACACGGTCGACGGGACGACGTGGAAGCCGGTGGGGACGACAGGGGCGAGCACGGGGAGCTATGCGTGGACGATCCCGGACGATCCGAGCACGACGGCGAAGGTTCGCCTGGTGAGCAGCACGCTGAGTGACACGTCGAACGCGGTGTTCGAGATCTCGCGTCGGGTGGTGCTGCCGATCACGGTGCTGTACCCGAACGGGGGTGAGGTGATTCGGAACAACGATGTGGACTCGGTGGTGTGGGATGCGCCGGCGGATGTGAGCGTGGTGAAGCTGGAGTACTCGACCGACGGTGGGAGCACGTGGGTGGTGGTGATACCGAGCACGCCGTCGGTGGGTGGTCGGAACCAGTTTGTGTGGAACACGCCGAACATTCCGACGCTGAGCAGCACGTCGCTGGTGCGGGTGAGCGAGGTGTTGGGGACGCAGACGGGTCGGAGCGACATATCGGACAACGCGTTCACGCTGTTGGGGATCTCGAGTGTTGGTGCGGGTGCGGTGACCGGCGGAGCGAGCCTGAGTGCGGTGGTGGTTCCGAACCCGACGGCGGGTCGTGCGGAGTTGCGGTGGCAGCAGGTGGAGTCGGGTGAGGTGAGCGTTCGGTTGCTGCAGCCGAACGGGGGAGTTGCGGGTGAGTACAGTGTTGGGCATCGGGGCGTGGGTGGGCAGGTGTACAACCTGGATGCGAGCGAGTTGCCATCGGGGATGTACCTGTACGAGTTGCGTGTGGGTCGGAGTTCGACGCGAGGGATGGTGATGATTGCGCGGTAGGGTGGTGGAGTGGAAGTGTAAGCTGGTCTGTCGTAGGTAGGGTGGTGGTGTAGGTGCTGTGGTCAGTCCAGTTTGCGGGTCAGTTTGGGCCGGGGTTCTTCCACAGGAGGGACCCCGGCCTTCTGTTTGGAACGTCTGAAACTGGATCGCTGCAAGACCTGAGGGTGACTGGTCCGTGGAAGGATGAAAAAAAATTCTATGTTAATCGCCTTGGAAGGCCGATCCCGTCCGAAAGGCCGCCGCGTAATTTTGCGAGATAACGACGCTTTAGGCCGTCAAATGACTATATAGTAAAGGGGGCTGCTGCCGACCTCTGCACCCCTTCCTTTGCCCGGGATTGCGCCGGTGTTATTTGTTCCACCAGGATTTCAACATTGCGCGACATGTGAAAAGAGTAGTATAATTACCGATACGCAGACTCTCACCCCGGGGTCACTCTCTCTCTCAAGACCTCTGCCATTCCTTCTCGGCACTCTGCCCTGTCCGTTGTTCGTCGGCAACACACTGTACTCCCCCTTGCAGTGTTGTGGCATGGTATCCCTTCAGACCCCTAATAGTTTCCAGTCTCTACTCACCAATCTCTGTACGGAGAAGCGTATGCAAACCCATGCGACAGACTTCCGTAGCCGCAGCGCCGGGCACCGTCCCACGCTGTGGGTTATGGCGCTCCTCGCGCTCCTGTTTGGCGGCAGTGCCATGCAGGCTCAGTTGAATGGCACCCGCTCCATCGGCGGCTCATCGCCGGACTATGCGGACATCCCGACGGCGATCAACGCTCTGAACTCGCAGGGCATCAGCGGGAACGTGACGTTCCTGATTCGTGGCGGTACCTACACGCTGACGAGCACGCAGACGATCACAAACTTTACCCGGACGGCGGCTGCGGCGAACTCGACGGTGACCTTCAAGCCGGATGCTGGCGCAACGGTGACGATCACCGGCAACCTGACCTATGCCGGCCTGTTCAACCTGAGCAGCGCGCACCACATCGTGTTCGACGGCTCGAACAACGGCACGACCAGCCGCAACATGCTGCTCCAGAATACGGGCAGCGTTGGTAGCTCGGCGATTGTGATGCAGAACAACGCCGACTTCAACACGGTACAGAACTGCCAGCTGATCATTGCAGGATATTTCCCCAGCTCATTCTCTGTCGGAGGTTGGTCGTCGGGATATAACTACGGTGCAACGGTTACCATCTACGGTAGCGCCAGCTCGACGGCTCCGTGCGACGACATCACGATTCGGAACAACCAGTTCGGTGATCCAAGCACCTCGCCGACCTACCGCTACAGCATTGGTGTGTACGCAACTGGCTACAGCTACACCAGCGCCAGCGCGATGAACCAGCGTCTGCGGATCGTTGGCAACGACTTCGTCAACTTCGGCAACGCCTCGAACTCGTATGCCTACGCTGTGGCAATCGGCCCGTACAACCTGAACACGGTGGTCGACAGCAATGAGATTCGCATGACGGCTGCAAGCCCTGCCTCGCTGTACACCATCGCTGGCATCTACCGCTATAACTACTACGGCTATAGCCCCAACCTCTCCGTCCGCGCCAACAACATCCACGACCTGCAGTCGAGCTACACCAGCTCGCGCTATCTGTATGGTATTGCGGACTATTCGCTCTACACGGGCAACTACGCCGGCTCCTATCCGTTCCTGGCCAACGATACGTTGATGGTTTCGGACAACCGTGTCACAAACCTCACCGCGACCACCGGGAGCTACCTGTATGTCTACACATACGGTATTTACGTCAATGTGCAGAATGCCTACGCGGCGAATTTTGCCACTCTGATTCGTCGCAACGACGTCTCCGGTCTCTCGAGCACATCCACCTCGAACTACAACTATCCGTACATCTACGGTGTGTATGTCTACGCAACGGGCGGATCCGGCGCCAACGGTGCCATTGATGTCAGCAACAACAAGATTCGCGATTTCGTCGGCACCAACGCCTCCTGCTATAGCACGACGGGCATCTCCTACAGCATTTTTGATGGTGGAGGGTTCTTCGGTGTGTGGATGAACACAGAGAGCACCTCTGGAAATGTTCAGACCAACATCAATCGGAATGAGATCTACAACATCCAGACCACAAGCAACGCCAGTGGCATGTTGTACTCCTCCTTCATCAGCGGTGTCTACGTGCGCAATCGCTACTCAAGCGCTGCAAACGCCTCGACCTCGCTCATCGGCAACCAGATCTACAATCTCGGCAGCCCCAACACTGCCAACCTGTACTACTACAGCTGGATCAATGGTGTGACGATCTGGGGTGACTATTCGCGCCAGAAGCAGATCATCGACTCGAACATCATCCGCGATCTGAAGGTGGACGCTACCCGCCCTGCTGCGGGCTACTATTCCACGTTCCAGGGTATGTACCTCTACATTCCCTATCCGGGCATGTATGGTCAGCCGGCAGGCAATGCAGAGGTAACGCGTAATCAGATCTACAATCTGGGACGTTCGGTAATAACGGCGAACTCCGAGTATGCCTACTACGCGGGCATGTACCTCCAGATGGAGGGTGGTGGCTATTCGATGCCGACACGCGACCACCTGATCGATAAGAACCGCATCGGCAGCATGCTGCTTCCCGCCGGTGGTTCCTATCCTGCGATCTACCAGTGGTACTCCTTCTGGCTGGCTGCCAGCTACATGAACGGCGGCAAGCGGCTCAGCATCACGAACAACATGATCTCCGCAACGCCGGGGAACTGGCCGTACTTCTACACGACCTTCTACGGCTTCTACGTCACGTCGAACTACTCCGTGAATGGTGGCTGGAACCTCGAGCTTTCGCACAACTCGATCGTGTCGAAGATCAATCGTCCCTCGTACTACACGACGGACTATTCGTTCTACCTGTATCTGTACTATACGCAGTCAGCGCTGAGCTTCAAGAACAACATCCTTGATATCCAGAACAATTTCTGGCACACGCTGTACCTCTACTACTATCAGTTGTCGTCGTACACCTCCAACAACAACGTTTGGAACGTTACGAACGCGAACCCGGCAAGCTATCCGCCATTCTACTACGTGAACCCGGCGGGCAGCGGCTTCTACTACAACAGCTACGACGCCTTCAAGGCTGGAAGCGGTCAGGACGCAAACAGCAAGCAGGGTGTGGCACCGTTCACGGATGTTGCTTCGGGTGACCTGCACATCGGCTGCGGCACGCCGTTCATCGGCAAGGGTGCCGGTATCCCGGTTGCGTCGGTTACTGCGGACTTCGACGGAGATCCGCGCAGCACGACTGCCCCGGACATCGGTGCAGACGAGGGCGACAAGCTGACGCTGACGTATCCGAACGGCGGCGAGGTGAAGGCGACCGAGGACACCCTCAACATCCGCTTCACCACCGGCAAGGCCATGCCGGTCAACATCTTCCTCTCCACCGACAACGGTATGACGTGGACGCCGTACGCTACCAACTTCTCGGCGGCGGCTGGCGCCAACACCTTTACCATCCCTGCGGCTTCCTTCCCCGCCCAGTCCGCCAACCAGGCGCTGGTTTCCGTGGTCGGTAACTCCGGTGGCTGCCAGCTGGGTGACACGTCGAACGCGAGCTTCCGCATCCTGAAGCCCACGGTGACCATCGTCTCGCCGAACGGCGGTGAGGAACTCGTCCCCACCGACACGGTCAAGATCCAGTGGTCGACCGCAACCGTCCCGCCAGGGATCAACATCCAGCTGGAGTACTCTTCGAACAGTGGCATGAACTGGACGCCGTTGGGTGCTCCGATGCTGACGCCGAACGGGACCACCAACTCGATCAACTGGATCGTGCCGGACAACAACACGCCCAACCCGATCACGACCAACCTCATCCGCGGCAGGCTCATCGGCCGCACCGAGGCCGATACCTCCGACCGCACCTTCACGATCCGTCCAACGCCGGTTATCAACATTGAATATCCTGCTGGCGGTGAGGTGCTGTATGTTGGTCGGACGGCGACGATCACGTGGGAGTCGCGCTCGATCGACTACATGGCGGTCGACTACTCGACCGACGGCGGCACCAACTGGATGCCCATCGCCGCACGCGTGCCCGCCTACCTCGGCCAACTCGACTGGGTGGTGCCAAACACGCTGACCACCAACGCGGTCATCCGACTCTCGGACGCGATCCGCCCACGCTTCAGCGACCGGTCAAACACCTTCACGATCACCAAGGACTCGCTGGCACTGCTGTCGCCCAACGGCGGCGAAGTCTACGCGCTCGGTGCACCGATCACGGTGAACTGGTTCTCCTCGAACATCGGAACAGTGAAGATCGAGTTCTCGAGCAACGGCGGTGCAACCTGGACGGTGCAGGGCAGCGGCATCAACGCCGGCAACTTCACCTACAACTTCACCCCGGCAGAGATCCCGACCGAGCAGGGTCTGGTGCGGATCACCAGCGAGCAGAACGGCTCGCGCGTGGACGTCTCGGACGCGTTCTTCCAGATCGCTCCGGCAGCGAACATCTCGGTCTACACACCGGTAGCGGGCGACCGCCTGGTGCGGAACTCGACGAGCGTGATCACCTGGCAGGCCGACGGGGTCAACAAGGTGAACATCCTCTACAGCTCGAACGGTGGGTCGACCTGGAGCACGGTGGTCAACGATGTGGCCGGTGCGCAGAGTTCGTACCTGTGGACGGTGCCAAACCAGACGACGCAGCAGGGGATGATCGAGATCCGTGAGGTGGGTGGCTCGCTTCGTGCGCGCAGCGGTGTGTTCCAGATCATCGATCCGGCGGCACCGGGGACGATCACGGTGCTGTCGCCGAACGGTGGCGAGAGCTACACCGAGGGTGATGTGATCACCGTGAGCTGGACGGCGACGGGTGTCGGTCCTCTGGCCCTGCGGTACTCGGCCGACGGAGGTTCGACCTGGAAGACGATCGCTTCGGGTCTGAGCGGGAGCAGCTACCAGTGGACGGCCCCGGCCCCGGTGGGTTCGGGTGACCAGTATCGTGTGGAGGTTCGGTCGGTGACGCCGATGGCCAGTGACGCATCGGACGCGAACTTCACGATCACCAAGCGTCAGATCCCGAGTCTGGTGCTGCTGTACCCGAACGGTGGAGAGAACCTGACGATCGACTCGACGTATCAGATCCGCTGGAGTGCGACGAACGTGGCGGGTGATGTGTCGATCGAGTACACGGTCGACGGGACGACGTGGAAGCCGGTGGGGACGACAGGGGCGAGCACGGGGAGCTATGCGTGGACGATCCCGGACGATCCGAGCACGACGGCGAAGGTTCGCCTGGTGAGCAGCACGCTGAGTGACACGTCGAACGCGGTGTTCGAGATCTCGCGTCGGGTGGTGCTGCCGATCACGGTGCTGTACCCGAACGGGGGTGAGGTGATTCGGAACAACGATGTGGACTCGGTGGTGTGGGATGCGCCGGCGGATGTGAGCGTGGTGAAGCTGGAGTACTCGACCGACGGTGGGAGCACGTGGGTGGTGGTGATACCGAGCACGCCGTCGGTGGGTGGTCGGAACCAGTTTGTGTGGAACACGCCGAACATTCCGACGCTGAGCAGCACGTCGCTGGTGCGGGTGAGCGAGGTGTTGGGGACGCAGACGGGTCGGAGCGACATATCGGACAACGCGTTCACGCTGTTGGGGATCTCGAGTGTTGGTGCGGGTGCGGTGACCGGCGGAGCGAGCCTGAGTGCGGTGGTGGTTCCGAACCCGACGGCGGGTCGTGCGGAGTTGCGGTGGCAGCAGGTGGAGTCGGGTGAGGTGAGCGTTCGGTTGCTGCAGCCGAACGGGGGAGTTGCGGGTGAGTACAGTGTTGGGCATCGGGGCGTGGGTGGGCAGGTGTACAACCTGGATGCGAGCGAGTTGCCATCGGGGATGTACCTGTACGAGTTGCGTGTGGGTCGGAGTTCGACGCGAGGGATGGTGATGATTGCGCGGTAGGGTGGTGGAGTGGAAGTGTAAGCTGGTCTGTCGTAGGTAGGGTGGTGGTGTAGGTGCTGTGGTCAGTCCAGTTTGCGGGTCAGTTTGGGCCGGGGTTCTTCCACAGGAGGGACCCCGGCCTTCTGTTT